>Ga0114958_10000770_pt1 | contig 26892 bp, 23 predicted proteins | sample C_130208_EF_Meta_FD_89577 | JGI IMG/M metagenome (GOLD analysis project Ga0114958, IMG submission 89577) | Freshwater microbial communities from Lake Croche, Canada to study carbon cycling - C_130208_EF_MetaG | ecosystem: Environmental > Aquatic > Freshwater > Lake | place: Lake Croche, Canada... | reverse complement strand
CCTCCTGAGCACCCCCGTAAATTACACCCAGCACGTTTTCTTGAGAGCGAAGCTGGCGGGCGGCTTTTTTGCCATTTTCGGTCCTCAAGTGGCCTTCGATTGTAATTGATTTCATTACTGTTTTTTTTATTTTCTTAATAAATATTTTGGACGGCGAAGGTATGAAATAATAAAGGAGAAACCAAAGTCTCTCCTTACTATTTCGTTTTATTTAATAACTAATTGATTATTAACCCCTTGCTTTCAATTGGGAGTGTACAAATAAGCTAGTTATACTTTTGTTTTCATATGCATTTCTAATGGCTATCGCGAATAAATCTGCCACAGTTAATACCTGTATTTTTTTGGAAGGTTGCTTTAATGGAATGGTATCACAAACAACCAGTTCTTCCAAAACACTGTTTTCAATGGTCTCATAGGCCTTTCCACTTAAAACCGGATGGGTTATCATAGCACGAACCGTTCTTGCTCCTTTTTCTTTTAAAAGTGCAGCAGCTTTAACCAAAGTGCCGCCTGTATCACAAATGTCATCTACAATTACGATGTCTTTTCCAGTGACATCTCCTATCACCACCATACTTGCAATTTCATTGGCACGTTTACGATGTTTGTCACATATCACCATTTCAGCATTAAAGTAATTGGCAACTTCCCTTACCCGATTGGTACTTCCTACATCGGGGGCAGCAAAAGCTAAATTTTCCAATTTTAATTGTTGAATATAGGGAATGAATATGGCCGAGCTGTCTAAGTGATCTACTGGTACATCAAAAAATCCTTGAATTTGCGCAGCATGTAAATCCATCGTAATCACCCGATGCGCACCTGCGGCTTCTAATAAGGTAGCGATTAATTTTGCTCCTATGGCAACTCTTGGTTTGTCTTTTCTATCCTGTCTTGCAAAACCATAATAGGGTATCACTGCGATAATTTTATAAGCACTGGCTCTCTTAGCCGCATCAATCATCATTAATAATTCCATCAAATTTTCGGAGGGCGCATAAGTGCTTTGCACTAAAAAAACATAATCGCCTCTAATGCTTTCTAAAAAAATGGGTTGGAATTCACCATCACTAAACTTTTGAATATTTATTTTACCAATGGGGGCTCCAAAGCGTTGTGCAATTTTTTCAGCAAGGGCTTGGGAGCCAGTTCCAGCAAATATTTTAACAGAAGGGTTCATGTACTTTAGAATATGCGTCAAAGTTATCATTAACGTTTACAAAACTTAAATAATAATTGCTCTACTTTTCAACATCTCATGAACTTATTCACATATTTAGTTCCCTTCCTTGGTATTTGTACTCGCTTTTGCATTTTTTGATTCAACTAGATTTGTCGCAATGGAAAATTTAAACAATATAAAAACATGGTCCCTTCAAGATCAACCTGTCCACAAGCTATTTTCAAAGGGGGCCAAATACCTCAGCGATGTGGAGCTTTTGGCCATTTTACTCCAACATGGAACAGTACATCAAAACGCCATTGAATTGGCTAGAGCATTACTTAATGCCACTCAAAACAATTTACAAAAATTTTCAAAACTAAACCTAGTAGACCTTTTAGCATTAAAAATAAAAGGAATAGGAAAAGTAAAAGCCATCAGAATATTAGCCGCCATCGAATTGGGTTCAAGAAGAATTCATAATTCAATTACACCAAAAAATATTCATCAAAGTAGCGATGTTGCGCAACACCTTAAATATTTATTACAATTTGAAAATAGAGAAATTTTTATGGTACTATTATTAAATCAAGCCAATAAAATTATTCATGAAGCCGTTTTAAGTGAAGGAGGAATTACGGGCACCATTGCCGATCCTAGACTCATTTTTAAATTAGCCCTTAGCCATGAGGCTACCGGATTCATTATTTGTCACAATCATCCAAGTGGCCAACTACAGCCCAGTCATATGGATAATATTTTAACGGATAAAATAAAAAAAGGAGCCGAATATTTTGATTTAAAACTAATTGATCACATTATAGTAAGCCTCGAAGGTTACTATAGTTATGCCGAACAAAATTCCAATTGGTAAAATGAACCTTGAAAAAAAATATTATGCTTGTGCAGTTGGTCCGCCAAAATTCATTGGAATTTCTACTGGCAACATATCTGCAATCACCCCATTCGCTTCTTCATATCTTTCTACATTTTCCACCAAAGCCTTCATGAACCTTTTAGCATGCATTGGAGTTAAGATGACCCTACTTTTAACCTTACTCTTCGGCGTACCAGGCATTACATTCACAAAATCTACTACAAATTCTGCATTGCTATGGGTAATGATGGCCAAATTTGCATAGGAGCCTTCGGCTATTTCTTCACTTATTTCGATGTTTAACGGTTGGTTTGGGTTTTGTTCCATGATTTGTATTATGGCCACAAAGATACAGGGGATGGAATGTTAAAAAAAAATTACAACACTGCAATTCAAAGAAACTAAATTTGCATTATGTTAGTATTAGATGGTAAAATAGCCGCCGCTGCTGTAAAAGCGACCCTTCTGGAGCAAACTCAGGCCCTTAAAGCCGCTGGTAAAAGAACCCCTCATTTGGCCGCCATTTTGATAGGCACCAATGGGGCTAGTGAAACTTATGTAGCAAGTAAAGTTAAAAATTGTGAGGAAACGGGATTCGGTTCTTCTTTGTATCGTTTTGATGCAGAAGTGGAGGAAGCAGTTTTATTAGCAAAAATTGCCGAGCTCAATCAAGATCCTACTTGTGATGGCATTTTAGTGCAATTGCCTTTGCCAAAGCATATCAAAGAATCTAAAGTAATTGAAGCCATTCATCCTGCTAAGGACGTAGATGGTTTTCATCCTGTGAATGTGGGCCGTTTGGTGCAAGGATTAAATACTTTTATTCCTGCTACTCCTTATGGTATTATTTTAATGCTTGAGCATTTTAATATTGAAACGAAAGGTAAAAATGCAGTAGTCATTGGGCGAAGTAATATTGTAGGCAGACCCATGAGTATTTTATTAAGTAGCAATATTGCTCAAGGAAATTGTACAGTTACCATTTGTCATAGTCATACAAAAAATTTAAAAGAGGTTTGTTTAGGCGCCGATATTATTGTGGCAGCATTAGGGGTACCTAATTTTTTAACTGGCGATATGATTAAGCCTGGCGCTGTTATTGTTGATGTTGGTATTACAAGAGTGGAAGACGCTACCGCTAAAAAAGGTTTTAGAATTAAAGGCGATGTGAATTATGAAGAAGCTTGCACAAAAGCATCTGCCATTACACCTGTCCCTGGTGGTGTTGGCTTAATGACCATTGCGGGTTTATTAAAAAATACTATGAAAGCTTACCAAGGGCTTTAAAATTTATAATACAATAGATTGAATACAATTACACAATATCCAGTAATGGAAATGTTTTACTCTTTGCAAGGAGAGGGATACCACCAGGGTAGAGCTGCTTTTTTTATTCGCTTAGCTGGTTGTGATGTGGGTTGTGTTTGGTGCGATGTTAAAGATAGTTGGGATGCAAGTAAACATCCTGTCTTAACGATTGATGAAATTGTAAACAGCGCTTTAGCTAATACTGCGCGCTTAGCTATTATTACAGGTGGCGAACCTTTGTTATACCACTTAGATGCCTTAACTACTGCTTTAAAAAAAGCAGGATTTGAAATAAATATTGAAACTTCAGGCTCTAGCCCTTTATCTGGAAAATGGGATTGGGTTTGCCTCTCTCCTAAAAAATTTAAAGCGCCTCTTGAGGAATGTATAGCTGCCGCCGCTGAATTAAAAGTAGTAATTTTCAATGCCCACGATTTTGAATGGGCCGAAACTTACGCCAAACAAGTTTCAGCTACCTGTAAACTTTATTTACAACCCGAATGGGATAAGTCAAATCAAATTACCCCCTTAGTGATTGACTATATTAAAGCCAATCCTAAATGGGAATTAAGCGCTCAATTACACAAATACATACAAGTACCCTAATTTGTATATTTACAAACCATTGTGGCGCTTTTATGAAAAACAAACTCTTTTTATTGGTGTTTTATACTACAATGACTTCTTTTGTAGGCGTACATGTGATGGCACAGGATGCTATTATCAAGCATAAAAAATTGACCACCATTAGTTCAAAAAATACAGCAGCAGCAGAAAAATTATACGATAAAGCCGTTAATGAGTTAGATAATAATTCATTTAAAATGGGCATTGAATTACTGGAAAGTGTGCTTCAAAAAGATCCTACATTTCTTGTTGGTTATTTGACTTTATTTCAAGCCTATTTGACCACTAAACAATACCAAGAAGCTATTTTAGTTTTTGAAAAAATTCAAAGCCTCGATTCTTCTGCAGCGATTCCATTCATTGTTAAGTATGCTGCTGCTTTTGTTAGCTTAGGAAATTATTCAAAAGCTTTTTCTATTATTCAACCCTGGGTAGTCAACAATCAATTACCCGATTATTTAAAAAGTAAGGGGATGGATTTACTTAAAATTTGTCAGTTTGCTATTTCCAATCCGATTCAAAAGGATATTACAATAACCAATCTAGGCGATAGTATTAATACCGATGCTGCAGAATATTTTCCTAGTATTACCGTGCAAGACAGTTTGTTCTTATTCATGCGTCGTTCCAATTTATCAAGAGAAGATTTTTATTATAGCACCCTCACCAAAAATGGTTTTTCTAAATCAATGCCTTTAGCTGATCATTTAAATTTGGAAGATAAAAAAGGCAGTATGAGTCTTACTCAGGATTTAAAAACGCTCTACTTTGCTGCAGATTATGGACCGGAAGGCTATGGTCGCTATGATATTTACAAAGTTAATAAAACAAAAAATGGTTGGTCGGAACCAAAAAACTTAGGTCAAGCTATTAATTCAGATTTTTGGGATAGTGCCCCAAGCATTTCACCCGATGGACAAGCGCTTTATTTTTGTAGCAATCGACCTGGTGGTTATGGCGGTATAGATATTTATGTGGCCTACCGAAATGAAAAAGGATATTGGAATGAGGCCGTTAACATGGGTCCTACCATCAATACTGAAGCGGATGAACAAGCCCCCTTTATTCATGCCGACAACAGAAGTTTGTATTTTTCCTCCAATGGTTGGCCTGGATTTGGAGGAGCTGACTTATTTGTTGCAAGAAAAAAATTAGATGGTAATTGGTCTACCCCAATGAATTTAGGCTATCCCATTAACACTTATGAAAACGAGGGCAGCATTGCTGTTTCAAGTAATGGAATGGACGCTTACATGGCAAGTGATAGATTAGATAGTAAAGGTGGTTTAGATATTTATAAAGCATTACTTGCGCCCGCTACTAGAGCCAACAAAACTTTTTATTTAAAAGGATTTCTTGCGGATGCTATTTCAAAAAAACCAATTGCAGGGGACGTCGTTTTAATAAACCCTTTGGATGACAGTAGTACGATGCAAATTAAAGTAGACAGCAATGGCTATTTTGTTTTAGTGCTTCCTTACTTTGATAGCTTAGGGATCAGGGTAAATAGCCCCAATCATATTTTTGCTAGTACGTTTATTTCAGCAGATAGCTTATCTTATTTATCAGGAACTACTTTTCAATTTTATTTGGCACCCATCTATCATACTTCCTTCGCTCAAAATTTTAACAATGTATTTTTTGATTTAAATTCTGCGAAGCTTAAAAAGAAATCTAGCGTTGAATTGGATGCACTAGTTGCTTATTTAGCATCTGCTCCAACTGCTTCAGTGCTTATAGAAAGTCATACCGATTCAATAGGGGATAGCATTCAAAATAAAAACTTGTCTGATAGAAGATCTAAAGCTATTGCTCTTTATTTAATTAATAAAAAAATTGCGCTTAATAGGGTTAGCACTATTGGTAGCGGTGCTAAATTTCCTATCGCTGATAATGCTACTGAAGAAGGTCGAGCAAAAAATAGACGTAGTAGCTTTACAATTAGTTTCCCAAAAACAAATATACCTCCAAAATAAAGTATAAGTACGCTCCTTTCCAATTGTAAATTTTTTGAGCTTTACTTGATGTCAGATGAAATTTTACATACTATCGCACTTAGTATGCTGGTTGGAATAAACGATAAGGAGAAAAAATATATTCTTGAGTGGTATGGATCTGCTAGTGCAGTGTTTAAAGAGCGTGAAAAAAAACAAAATGGTTTTAGGGGGCTTAATTTAATTCAAATAAATATATTGGGCGCAAGCTGGCCTTTGAAAGAAGCAGAGGAGGAATTAATGTTTATTAACAAGCATCAAATTAAATGTCTATCTATTTTAGACCCCAATTATCCCAATAGATTGCTTCAATGCAAAGACGCTCCTTTATTATTGTATGTAAAAGGATCCTATGAATTTAATTTGCCTCAACTTATTAGCATCGTTGGTTCGCGTCAACATACCATTCAAGTCAATAAAGTAATGGAAGAATTAATAGCAGGATTGGCCCATTTAAAAATTGGTGTGATAAGTGGTATGGCTTTAGGAATAGATGGCCTTGCACATCAAACTGCATTAAAAATGAATATTCCCACTTGGGGTGTACTAGCACACGGCTTGGATCAGATTTATCCAAATCAACATCGGCGGTTGGCTATTGAAATGCTTCATCAAGGTGGTTTAATTACTGAATTCAGAAAAAATACCAAGCCTCTCCCTTATTTTTTTCCTAAACGAAATCGAATTGTAGCTGGCATGTCGGACGCCACTATTGTTATTGAAACAGATATGAAAGGAGGCAGTATGATTACAGCCAACTTGGCTTTTGATTATGACCGGGAAGTATTTGCAGTACCAGGCAAAATACATGATACTAAAAGTAAGGGCTGTTTGCATCTTATTAAATACAATAAAGCACATTTATACCACGACCCAATACATTTACTTGAAAATATGAACTGGCCTATTTTGGACCTTCCAGCAATTGAAAATCAGTTAAAATTAATACTTGATCCAGCCCTTCAAAGAGTTTTATTACTTATAGAAAGGCAAGGCCCCATTCACCGGGATGAATTGGCTAACCTCTTAAAAATCAAGGCTAGTTTGCTTTCTAGCTACTTACTTTCACTAGAAATGCAAGGGTATATTCACTTATTGGCAGGCAACCTATATAATAAGTTATAAAAAAAGTATTTTGCCTAAATAATTGAAGGCCCTATCTTTGCCTATGGCAACAAGAAATACTAACAACCAGTCACGCATTTTTGGTCAAGGCTTAACCTTTGATGATGTATTGTTAATGCCGGCCTACTCAGAAATTCTTCCTTACGAAGTAAACATTCACTCGCAGCTTACAAAAAATATCCAATTACACACTCCTATTTTGTCTTCCGCAATGGACACCGTTACGGAGGCCCAATTAGCAATTGCGTTAGCGCGTGAAGGCGGCATTGGAATTTTACATAAAAACATGAGTATCGAGCGGCAAGCAGAGCAAGTGCGTAAAGTAAAACGTAGCGAAAGTGGCATGATAGTAGATCCTATTACTTTAGAAGTAACTGCCACAATTGGTGATGCTTTAAAATTAATGAAGGAAAATAAGATTGGTGGCATTCCTATCATAGACAAAACAAATAAATTGGTAGGTATTTTAACCAATCGAGATTTACGCTTCGAAACGGACCGAAAAAGAAAAGTTAGCGAAGTAATGACTAAAGAAAATTTAGTCATTGCACCAGAGGGAACTGATTTAAGAAAAGCAGAAAAAATTCTTCGTCAATATAAAATTGAAAAATTACCTGTTGTTAATAAACAAGGAAAATTAATTGGATTAATTACCTATCGTGATATTTTACAGTTGAGTGCTTTTCCAAATGCAGTGAAAGATAATATTGGCCGTTTATTAGTAGGTGCTGCTTTAGGCATTACTAAAGATTTATTAGAACGAGCTGCTGCTTTACAAAGTGTTGGTGTAGATATTGTTTCCTTAGATAGCGCACATGGACATAGCAAAGGGGTTATAGAAGCTTTAAAATTGTTGAAAAAAACATTTAAAAATTTACCTGTCATTGCAGGTAATGTAGCGACTGCACAAGGAGCTCTGGCCATGGCCAATGCGGGTGCCGATGCAGTCAAAGTCGGTATTGGACCCGGATCTATTTGTACTACTCGTATTGTTGCTGGGGCAGGTGTTCCTCAATTAACTGCAATTATGGAAGCTGCCAAAGCATTGAAAGGAAAAAATATTCCAATTATTGCAGATGGTGGTATTCGTTATACAGGTGATATGGTAAAAGCATTGGCCGCTGGCGCCAACTGCGTCATGATGGGTAGCGTTTTTGCTGGTACCGAAGAAAGCCCTGGGGAAACCATTATTTATGAAGGTCGTAAATTCAAAGGGTATCGTGGTATGGGTAGTATTGGTGCGATGAGCCAAGGAAGTGGTGATAGATATTTTCAAGAAAATGAAGCTGATTCAAAAAAATATGTCCCGGAAGGAATTGAAGGACGAGTAGCCTACAAAGGAAATTTACATGAAATAGTTTATCAATACATTGGTGGATTAAAAGCAGGGATGGGTTATTGCGGAGCAAAGACGGTGAAAGATTTACAAAAAGCTAATTTTGTTCAAATAACCAATGCGGGTATGAGAGAAAGTCACACGCATGATGTAGAAGTAACTAGAGAAGCACCTAACTACAGCAAGAAATAATTAACCATTTATATCCTGGGCCTTGAAAAAAATAATTTTTTTCTTTCTAGTTTATGCTTTTACAGCTTTATCTGTAGTAGCCCAAGACAGCACCCAAGCAATACCTAAATTACAAATTAGTGTATTAACCTGTGCTGCAGGTGAAGATATTTATTCCCTATGGGGACATACCGCAATTAGAGTTATAGACAGCTCTAACCATACAGACATAGTTTTTAATTATGGTACTTTTGATTTTAGCGAACCCAACTTTATAGCCAAATTTATTAAAGGCAATTTATTGTATTTTGTCTCCGCCAATAATTACAATGATTTTGTCGCAGAATACCAATTTGAACAAAGAACAGTTCTAGAACAAGTACTAAAACTTTCTTCTACCGAAAAAATTAAATGGTACACCGCCTTAAAAATAAATATGATTGATAGCAATCGTTTTTATTTATACAATTTCATTACCGACAATTGCACCACCAGAGTGAAAGATGGCCTATTTAAAAATGCTGCATTTCAACCTGTGGGCATTCATGTACCCACTTTTAGATCCGAAGTAGTCAAAGCACCCTATGAACATGGATTACCTTGGATTGGGTTAGGCATAGATTTATTATTGGGCGCTTTTTCCGATCAAAAACCAAGCGATTTTCAAGCAGCTTTTTTGCCTTTTTTATTTCATCAACAAATTGCCAATACCAGAAAATTAGTAACCGCCAACAATTTACTAGTAAAGCCAACTCAAGTTGAAATAGATAAAAAAGATACAGCTAATAATAGCAGCTTATTTGTGCTAATAATAGTACTACTATTATACCTATTTTTTTCTAAATGGAATAGTTTAGTGACTCAAAAATTAGCTCAGGTATTAGATGTAATGTTACTCTTAGTTTTTAGTATGGGCGGTCTATTGGTAATGTACATGAGCCTTATTTCAAATCACACTGCTTGTTACGAAAATTACAATCTAATGTGGTTACACCCGTTATATTTAATTGCCCTCATTTTTTATTTTGTTCGAAATAGTATAATTGGAAAAATAGGCATGGTTTTTTTTGCAGCTATTGTAGCATTGATGCTTACTAGCTATTGGCTACCGCAACATTTTTCAAAAGAAGTATGGACACTTGTATTGATTGCATTATTGTTAAATTATCGAATGATTGAAAAAGGTCGATTAAACACATTATTTAAAAAAGCCTAACTCCCTTTTCTAATTCTTCCTACAAGCATTAGAAAATAAATTGTACTGTTGCAACAAAATTATTAATTAACTCTTTAAATGAATACGATGTCTAAAATTATATTAATTACTGGCGCCAGTTCAGGTTTTGGTAAAGCAATAGCAGAAAGATTTGCAGCAGGAGGCTGGAACTTAATTTTAACCGCCCGCAGTAAAGATAAATTAGCAGCTGTAGCAAAGGAGATCGAAAATAAATATGGTGTAAAAACTTTATGCTTAATTTTTGACGTTCAAAATAAAGATGCTGTTTTTCAACATTTAGGAAACTTGCCAATTGCATGGCAAGCAATTGATATATTGGTAAACAATGCTGGGCTTGCACTTGGCAGAGATAGCTTTGAAAATGCGCATTTAGAGGATTGGGAAACCATGATTGACACCAATGTAAAAGGCTTATTGTATTGTTCTAAAGCAGTACTTCCTTATTTAATTAAACAACAAGGTCATATCATTAACATTGGGAGCACTGCTGGAAAAGAAGTGTACAAAGACGGAAATATTTATTGTGCTACTAAACATGCAGTAGATGCCATAAGTAAAGCGCAAAGGATTGATTTATTGCAATATAAAATAAAAGTTACTTGCATTCACCCAGGGGCCGTTGAAACTGATTTTTCTTTGGTGCGCTTTAAAGGAGATGCTCAAAAAGCTGCAGCTGTATATGCAGGTTATGAACCTTTAAAAGCAGAAGACATTGCCGATACCAGCTGGTACGTTGCCAACGTGCCTAAACATGTTTGTATCAATGATGTTGTAATGACTTGTGTTGCACAAGCCAATTCGATGTACTTACATAAAGACGCTTAACAATAGTTCACTAAGCTTATCCGAAGTCTATTTCTGTATTGTCTCCAATATTCAAGCTACGGCTTAACCCTTTTACCGCGGCATCACTTCCAATTAATGAATTATCCAATACCACTTCGTCTAGTGTCGTATAAGAACCAATTATACTTTCTTTTACCACCGAACTTTTAATTGTGGTATTGTTGCCAATGGTCACATGTGGACCAATGATTGAATTTTCTATGATACAATCTACTGCAATACTAACAGGTGCAATAATAATACTATTGGGATAGGTTGCTGGTGGTACAGTTAAACCACCTGTTTTCTTAAGTAGTACTGCATTGGCTTCTAATAAATTTTCTTTTTTACCGCAATCATACCAATGCTTTACTTTGAAGGACTTGAATTCGACTCCTTTCTTTATCATACAATCTAAAGCATCCGTTAAATTATATTCGCCATTGGATTTAATATCTTCCGTGAATAGCTGCTGAAAACAATCAAATAAAATTTTTGATTCTTTTATTTTATACAACCCAACCAGTGCATGGTTACTTTTTGGAATGGAAGGCTTTTCTACAGCATGCTCAATCTTTCCATCTTCATTGATTTCTACCACACCAAACTGCCTTGGATCGTCCACCTTTTTAATGCCCAACATACTAGATGGGCTTCCCATTACTTCTTTGATGTCAAATTCACATATCGTATCTCCCAGAGCAATAAAAACTTCGTCATTCCCAATGATATTTTTTGTTAATTCAATGGCATGGGCGGTGCCATTGCGTTCATTTTGATAGACAAAATGGGTAGTTAAATTTGGATAAGTCGCTAGCACATAATCCTTAATTTTATCGCCTAAATAACCTACCACAAAAATAAATTCGGTAATGCCTCCCTCCCTTAATTGATCTACAATAAAACTAAGAATAGTTTTACCTGCCATAGGAATCAAAGCTTTAGGCTGGGTATAAGTGTGTGGTCGCAGTTTAGTTCCTGCTCCAGCTACTGGAATAATAGCCTTCATTGTTTTCTTTTAAGCGGTAGTTAAAAGTAGCAAATTACTGTTAGTAAAAAGCACATTTTGGCCCCTAAGCAATTAAATTCAATAAATGAGATTGGAAATGTGGATATTAGGCCCTTAACTGTTGAAAGAAAGCTTTGCATAGGCATTATAATGATTTATTTTTGCAAAATAGTACACCTAAACAACAACAGCCATGCAAAGAGATACCCTTGTATTTGACATTATCCGCGAAGAATTATTACGCCAAAGAAGAGGCATTGAATTAATCGCCTCTGAAAATTTTACCAGTTTACAAGTAATGCAAGCAATGGGTGGCGTGATGACCAATAAATATGCCGAAGGATATCCTGGTCGTCGTTATTATGGTGGTTGTGAAATTGTAGACAAGACAGAAACTTTAGCCATAGACCGTTTAAAAGAAGTTTTTGGTCTTGAATATGCTAACGTTCAACCACATAGTGGTGCGCAAGCAAATGCTGCACTTATGTTAGCCATTTTACAGCCCGGTGACGCAATTTTGGGTTTAGATTTAAGTATGGGAGGTCACTTAACACATGGAAGTAGCGTTAACTTTTCTGGTAAAACTTACACGCCCCATTTTTATGGTGTGGTGAAAGAAACAGGATTGATTGACTACGATACTTTAGAAAGTCAAGCAAGAGCGCATAAACCTAAATTAATAATTTGTGGTGCAAGCGCCTACAGCCGTGATATTGACTATGCAAGAATCAGAAAAGTAGCTGATGAAGTGGGTGCCTTTGTATTAGCCGATATAGCACACCCAGCAGGTTTAATTGCAAAGGGATTATTAAGTTCTCCATTTAATCATTGTCATTTTGTAACCTCCACTACCCACAAAACTTTACGTGGCCCTCGTGGTGGTGTAATTATGATGGCGAAAGATGGAGAAAATACTTTAGGATTGAAAGATGTAAAAGGAAATTTAAGGTTATGGTCCAATGTCATTGATATGGCCGTATTTCCTGGAACACAAGGAGGACCATTGGAGCATGTGATTGCTGCTAAAGCCATTGCATTTGGTGAAATTTTATCCGATGAATTCACTTTATATGCGAAACAAGTTCAAAAAAATGCACAAATAATGGCTGCAGCATTTGTTGCAAAAGGATATGAAATTATTAGCGGCGGTACCGACAACCATTTAATGTTAATTGACTTACGTAATAAAAACATTAGTGGTAAAAAAGCAGAACAAGTTTTAGGTCAAGCCGATATAACTGCCAACAAAAACATGGTTCCTTATGACGACAAGTCGGCCTTTGTCACTTCGGGTATCCGTTTTGGCGTAGCTGCTATTACAACTCGAGGAATGAACGAGGGGCATATCCCTTTTGTAGTGGAAGCCATTGATAAAGTATTAATGAACGCAGACAATGAAACCATATTGGCTGATACTAAAAAAGAAGTAAATAAATTTATGGAACAATTTGTATTGTATCCTGAATTAAGTTAAGATGATATTCATCATTGATAAAAGAACCTCCCCACCCGGAGGTTTTTTTATTTGAAATAGTTTAACTTTATACTATGATACAAAGAATACAAACCATTTGGCTATTACTAGCTAGCGCTGCTGCATTTTCGATTTTGCGTTTGCCTTTTTATTACACCCCAACACCATTTGCTTTGGAAATTAACGGAACAGCACAATACAGTACATTAATTTCATTGTCATTCAGTGCTTGCTTATCTTTTATCTCCATTTTTCTATTTGGCAATCGTATGTTGCAATTAAAAGTGGTACTCATCAATTTTTTCTTGTCGATATTAATTGGATACTTTATTTACAAAGTAATCCTAGCAAACCCAGGCGGAGGTTTCACCCTTACCTCTCTTGCATTATTCATTATTCCCATACTACAAATAATGGCCATTATCAATATCTACAAAGATGATCGCAAAGTGAAAAGCGCTGATAGGTTAAGGTAGTTTTTTAAATAACTTGTCTAAAATTTAGGCTAAGTACTTACCAGTTTGAGAGGCCTTGCATTTAGATAATCCCTTGGGGTTTCCAGCGTAAACTACAGTACCCCCATATACGCCAGCTTCTGGTCCCATATCAATAACCCAGTCCGCGACTTTAATTACATCGGTATTGTGTTCCACTACAATTAAAGAATGCCCTTGATCAATCAACGCATTAAAAGCTTTTAGTAATTTATGGATATCATGAAAATGTAATCCAGTGGTGGGTTCATCAAAAATGAATAACATTTTATTGCTTGCTTTTCCTTTACCTAAAAAGCTAGCTAATTTTACTCTTTGTGCTTCCCCTCCACTCAAGGTACTACTACTCTGTCCTAATTTAACATATCCCAGTCCTACTTCCTGTAATGGACTTATAGCAAGTACAATATTTTTCTCCTCCTTAAAAAATAGTATCGCCTCTTCTACACTCATCTCCAATACTTCGTAAATATTTTTTCCGTTATACTGTACTTCTAAAACCGCCTCTTTAAATCTTTTTCCGCCACAATCCTCACAGGTTAAATGCACATCTGCTAAAAATTGCATTTCAACCAATTGTTCTCCTTCCCCTTTACAAGTATCACATCTGCCACCATCCACATTAAAGGAAAAATGTTTAGGCATAAAGCCTCTAATTTTTGAAAGCGCTTGCTTGGAATATAAATCTCTTATGGCATCATATGCTTTAATATAAGTAACTGGATTGCTACGTGACGATTTCCCAATGGGATTTTGATCTACCATTTCTATTTGATCAATCAAATGCAATTCGCCACTTAGTTCGTTATAACCACCTACTATTTCTGTAGGCAATTGTTTTGCTTTTAATAAAGCATTGTATAAAACTTGTTTGACCAAAGTAGTTTTTCCACTTCCGCTTACCCCACTTACTACACATAAACTATGCAATGGAAATGTTACATCAATATTTTTTAGATTGTGTAAATAGGCCCCTTCTAATTTTATAAAGTGTTTTGAAATTCTAGTTTTTTCTGGGACAGTGATGGATAATGCACCGCATAGATATTTCCCAGTTAAACTTTCTTTATCCTTAATGAGTGCTGCTGCATTCCCTACTGCTACGACTTCTCCACCTTGGTGCGCTGCTAGTGGTCCCATGTCAATGATATGATCGGCATGTCGCATAATTTGCTCATCATGTTCTACTACCACAACAGTATTGCCTAAATCTCTTAAGTTCTGTAATACTTTAATTAACCTTTCGGTATCCCTTGAATGCAATCCAATAGAGGGTTCGTCTAAAATATATAAGGAGTTGGTTAAGTTGCTTCCTAAACATCTCGTTAATTGTATTCTTTGACTTTCTCCTCCACTTAAACTATTTGCTAATCTTGAAAGCGTTAAATACCCCAATCCCACATCCATTAAAGTTTGTATGCGTTGCTCCAATTCTATTAATAATCTTTTTGCAATTTGCTTTTCATGATCGGATAATTTCAATTCGCTAAACCACACTTGTAAATCTTTCACAGGCATTGCACACAATTCTCCTATATGCTTGCCAGCAACTTTTACATACAATGCTTCTTTACGAACACGATACCCTTCGCAATCAGGACAATTGGTTCTGCCTCTATACCTGCTTAACATTACCCTAAATTGTACTTTATACAAATGTGCTTTTACATCTTCAAAAAAAGCATCTATACCCAATGCCTTGCCTACCCCTTTCCACAACTGTGTTAATTGTGTTTTGGTTAATTTATTGATAGGTTGATGAATTGGGAAACCTGCTTTGCCTGCTTCTTTTACAAATTGATCTTTCCACCACACTAATTTCTCTCCTTTCCAAGGGGCCACCCCTCCATCATAAACCGATAAATTGGTATTAGGTAGGACTAAGTTTTCATCAATGCCCAATACTTGGCTATACCCTTCACAAGTAGGGCATGCACCATATGGATTATTGAATGAAAATAAATTTGGACTTGGTTCATCAAATTCGATACCATCTAAAGTAAACCTATTATTGAACGTTTTTAATAAAGTTTCATTTTGCTCTACCCATAATAAACCCTCTCCTTCATAAAAAGCAGTTCCAATAGAATCGCTTATTCGATGAATATCATCTTCATCAAATTCTTTAACCACCACTCTGTCAATTAAAGCATACACCTCATTTGACTTAATGATTTTAGTAATTTCTGCTTTGGACATAGCTAAAGCATCCTCAATTCTAAGGATGCTGGATGTCTCATTTACTCTTAAATAAATTCTAGCAAATCCTTTTTGTAATAATAGGTTTAACTCCTCCTCAATATCTCTTTTTGCTTGTTGTTTAAATGGCACGATGATCACCATTTTATCTCCAATCTTCCCTTTTTGAATAAATTCCAATACATCCTGCACGTCTTGCTTTTTTACTTCTTTTCCACTTATGGGTGAAATTGTTTTTCCCACCCTAGCATAAAATACACGCAAGTAATCATATATTTCCGTCATGCTGCCCACCGTACTTCTTGGGGTTCTAGTAACTACTTTCTGTTCTATGGCAATTGCTGGACACAAGCCCTTGATATAGTCCACATCGGGTTTGCCCATTCGAGACATAAACTGCCTTGCATAAGAGGATAAACTTTCGGCATAGCGCCTTTGCCCCTCAGCAAATAAGGTATCAATTGTTAAGGAGGATTTTCCACTTCCAGATACACCCGTTACCACTATAAATTGATTGCGCGGAAAGGTTACAGTTACATTTTTTAAATTATGCACCCTTGCCCCAACAACTTGTATATCATTATTTTCAACTTGCTCCGACTTTACTTTTTTACTGCTGGCCATATAGCAAAATAACACATTCCCGGGCATTTTGTTCTAGGAATTTGTACCTCTTTTGCTTTAAATGTGGATAGCTTTAAAAATATTTTCTTGTTTTCCACATGTGCAAATTGGTTGTCTATTGTAAGTAATTTGCTTATACTAACCCTTCGAAACCTACCCTAAAAAATGAACAAAGAAATTCAACTTTCCGACAACGAACTAATCCAGTCCTTTCAAGACGGTAATTCTAGAGCTTTTGACGCATTATTGGAACGTCACCATAAAAGAATTTATAATGCCATTTTCTTTATGGTAAAAGATAGCTACTTGACAGAAGACCTTTTTCAAGAAATACTTATTAAAGTAATCGATAACCTTACTCAAAAGAAATATGCTGAGGAAGGAAAATTCCTACCTTGGGCCTTACGAATTACCCATAATTTTGTAGTAGACCACTTTAGAAAAGTAAAACGTACCCCAACCATCAAAACAAGTGATGACCAAGATTTATTTGAAATTATCAAACACTCCGATCATCCAGCTGACTATAAAATGACCCGCGCTCAAACACATAAAAATATTCAAGAACTAGTAGACCTTTTACCTGAAGAACAAAGAGAAATTATCGTGTTAAGACATTATGCTAACCTTAGCTTTAAAGAAATTGCTCAAATGACCAACTGCAGTATTAATACTTCTCTTGGAAGAATGCGTTATGGCCTTATAAATTTAAGGAAAATGATGACCGAACGCGGAATGAGCCTATAAGGATTTTATCTTCTACTGCACTGTAACCACTTCAGATACGCTTTGGCATCGGGTGTATAGCCCACAGGGTTGGAATTTATTTTTTGTGTTGGGCTCATGACCACATACAAAGGTTGGGTAACCTGATTAAAATTTTCTGCCTGGAAAGTAGCCCACAAATCCCCAATGCTATTAATATCTTTTGATTGACCTTGTGCATTCGTATATTTAAATCTTTTTTCTACAGGAAGTAATTCCTTGTCATCAACATATAAGGAAACTAAAATAAAATTATTTTGAATCTCGGCCATCACCTCAGGATCAGTCCATACATTCTCTTCCATCTTACGACAATTCACGCAGGCCCACCCTGTAAAGTCAATTAAAATAGGTTTATGCTGTTGTTTAGATAATTGGACTGCTTTTTCATAATCATTTACAATATTGGCTTGCAGACCATGTTGTTCTCCTTTTTTATAAAATAAACTATAATGTGTAGGAGGTGGAAATCCACTTAAAAATTTTAGTAGATAACTGTTTTTGGGAACCATTCCTACTATTAAAATAATAGCAAATACCATTGCAAGGTTTCCAAATAATTTTCTTACTATAGTAATTTTTGCTCCCTTAACATCATGTGGCAACAATAATGCCCCTCTTAAGTATAGCGCTAATCCAATACTTATTATAGCCCATATGCCTAGAAACACTTCTCTTTTTAATAAACCCCAATGTTGAACCAAATCAGCATTGGATAAAAATTTAAATGCCAAGGCTAATTCTAAAAAAGCCAATACCTTTTTCACGGTATCCAACCAGCCACCCGACTTAGGTAGGGATTGCAACCATTGAGGGAAAATAGCAAAGAGGGTAAATGGCAATGCCAAGGCAACACCAAAGCCAGCCATCCCCTGAGTTAAGGCCCAAGCACCTCCTTGTAAGGATCCCACGAGCAAAGTGCCTAAAATTGGACCAGTACAGGAAAAAGAAACAATGGCCAATGTAATGGCCATAAAAAATATCCCACCAAAACTGCCCAATCCACTTTTCGAATCGGCTCTATTGGCAATACCACTTGGTAGCGTAATTTCAAAAAAGCCAAAAAACGAAATAGCAAAAAATATAAAAATGAGGAAGAAAATAATATTGAGCCAAGGATTTGTTGAAATGCTATTGAAAATTTCTGGTTGTACATTTCCAATTACATGAAAAGGGACACTTGCCAACACATATATTAAAAAAATACTTACCCCATATAGTAAGCCATTTTGAATACCTTGTTTTCTTGTTTTAGACTTTTTGGTGAAAAAAGAAACCGTTACAGGAATCATTGGGAATACACAAGGTGTCACGAGCGCTATAAGACCTCCTAAAAATCCTAGTAAAAAAACAGCCCAACCACTCGACTTTTTAGTGTCTTGCGCAACTACACCACAAGCAAGTGCGGGTACTTTAGTGGACTCGGGTGGTAATAAAATTTGAAAAGCGGAAGCTTTTTTACCATTGGATAAGGCAACTGTAACTGGAATTTCTAATGCTAAAAACTCATCTCCTTTAGCCACATTAACTAGTAAGTTTATTTGTAAACTATCTGGTTGAAAACCTTTGATCACAATTCCTTGTTCAAAGTCAAGTGTTTTATTGTAAACATAGGCCTGTTTGAATAATACATCTGTTTGTCTATTTGCTTTTACCGAATAAATAGGTGCCCCTGTAAAGAAAACAGTTTCCAATCTAGCCTTAAAGGTAGGTGCATTTAATCCATCCGGATTGGCTGCATATACATGCCAATCAGTTTCTATTTCTAGGCTTGCTTTTAAAGTGTAACTACTATCATTCAGTACTATCGCTTTTACGCTGGCCTTAACAGGACTTTGCGCTTGCACATTAGTGACGTTAAAAAAAATAAAGAAAGCTACAAGAGAAGCAAGTAATTTATTCAAAATATATTATTTATTTAGAAGCTGATTTATTGCAATGCAATTTCAAAAGAAACTTTGGCAGGTGGTAAACATCTATCTTCATTACAAACACCATATTCTATTTCACCAGTGATTTTAGTTTTGCTTGCAACCTTTAAATTTGCTGATTGCGTGAATAGGACTTTATTACTAAAATAAGCTACTTCCGTATTAAAATTTTTATCAAATTTTTTCTCGATACGCCCAATTTCTTTAGCAGTTCCTTTTATTTGAACTAAAGGATTTGCTTTATAAATTATTTTGGTTGGAATAGGGCCGTCTTTAACAAATTGCGAATAAATATGCCATGGGCTTTCTATTGCAGCAGTTATTTGAATTTCGTATTGTTTAGCTGATTTTTTTACAGCTTCAAAAGTCCATTTTACTGGATTAGGTCTTTGGGCATTTATACTTAAAGCAAACACTAAACTACAAAACAAAAAAACTATTTTTTTCATTTGAACTCTTTTTAATTTTATTTCAATTATTTTTTCAACCCTAATATTTCAAAAACTTTTTTTCCATCCATATTACTTAATACTTCAGCAGTGGCTCTTTCAGGATGTGGCATCATTCCAAATACATTACGCGCTTCATTGCAAATACCCGCAATGTCCAAGGTGGATCCATTTGGATTGGAAGCACCGCCTACTTTTCCACTTTCATCACAATAACGAAATATTATTTGATTGTTATTTTCCAATTGTCTTAAAGTGGACTCATCGGCATAATATCTTCCTTCACCATGGGCAATAGGAATTTTCAATGCTTCGCTGTTATCAGTTCTAATATATACATTTTTACAAATAAATTGCTGATTGGAATTTTGTAATAAGGCCCCTGGCAATAATCCACTTTCACATAAAATTTGAAAGCCATTACAAACCCCCAATACCTTCCCGCCCTTGTTGGCAAACTCAATAACCGATTGCATCATAGGGCTAAATTTAGCAATGGCACCGCAACGTAAATAATCACCATAAGAGAAACCTCCTGGAAGCACAATACAGTCATTGGTGGTAAAATGGGATAAATCACTGTCTTTATGCCATAACATTTGAACAGGATAACCCAAGTCTTTTTCTAAGGCATCTTGCATATCTCTATCACAATTGGATCCTGGGAAAACTAAAACGCCAAATTTCATAGGTATTAATTTAACTAATTAGGGTATTAAATTGATGGACAAAGTTACCAAAACTTGGGTTTATAGGTTTGTTAAATTCTTCACCTAACTAAGGTGGTTATACACAATAACAGCAATTGCCAACCAAAATAACAAATTGGGCAAATAAAGCCTTTTAGGAGTTCCATATGCAAAGCTAATAAAACAAGCTAAGGGGGAAATAACAATTGCAGAAGCATATAGGGCTTGATTCGAAAATAAGATGGGCTGGAATAAGGTTAAGAATAAGACTAAAAGTAGGACTCCCCAATATTTCCGCACTTGAATAATAAACCTGAGTTGTTCTTGCTGCCAATAATAAAAACCTGCAATTAATTGAACCCCAATTACAGATAAAGCTAACACCAAATTCAATTCGGCTTTTACGAGTGGGTTTTTCCAGTCCAATTTTGGCAAATAATGTCTAAAATCCGAAATAGTTCCAGTTAAGTAAACATAAGATAAAACAAAATAAAATGGAAGTAATATGCCTATCACTAAAACCAGCCATTCTTTTAATTTAAAAGGTCTTATAATCATTAATGCAAATAAGACTACTGGAATTAAAATGGCTATTGACTCGTAAAGTAAAATTGATACACCCACAATTAAGCCAATGTTAAACTCTAAAGTTTTAGGTTGATTTTGATCATATAGTCTTAATAATTTTAGCAGAATCCAAATAACCAAAGAATTGGCTACCAATCCTGAACTAATTACATCCCAATAAGGGAACAACCCTGTTAAGATGATGTAGGTAAAGGCAGGTAAATAAGTTATTTGCTGAAACATTTTAAACCTGCTTAACAACATATTTAAACAAACCGCTTGAATTAAAATAATAAGTTGAAAAAGCACAATTAACAATATCGATGGCAATGGCTTTATATAATGTATCAATACATAAGCAAGCACCCCATCCGATTCATTGGCAACCACTAGAGGAGGATGCAGCCAAACATGAAAGTGCAAACCCAAACTCAATAATACTAAAAAGATTAAATTAAGAGCAGACCTATCTTTGAATAAAAAAACCACACTTAACTATTTAAATTTAATTTTAGCAAACCCGATTTTATTTTTAAACTGATAAGGCAATATGGCTTCTTGATCTCCCACTTGCTTCAACATTTTTGGCATCCATTCATACTTCTTTTCATTCAGAATAATTGCGTTACCCTTTACTAATTGTCCTTCTTTGGTTAAGGTATTAATAATTAATTTTTGAATTCCTTTTTCTTTTTGATGGTACACAAAAGTCATTCCATCCTCGTTTTCAATAGTACCATAACCTATAAACTGATCCACGTTAACATCATTTTGTTTTTTATCAATCGTTTTTACCCATTGAATATTTCCTGTTTTATCAAAAGAAATCATAGCTATTGAATTGGCTACATAAGTAACACTTGGATAACCAAAGGAAGCATATGGATTCATCCACCTATTAAACATAAACGAACTTCCCCATCCAAATCTTACCCAAGGATAAAATCCAAAAGGTCTATTCCAATAACTGAACATAAATGGATTGTAAAATGCTCCCCCATAATAATAATCCCATCTTGAAAATATACTTCTATTGGAATAAGATTCTGCAGCTTCTGCAATAGTTACAAAACTACCATCTGCCTGTGTACTTATTTTATCCAAATAAAATAAATCAAAGGCATCTTTTAAATTTCTTTTGGTTGAAACCAATGATCTAGTTGCATCTGTAAATCGATTGGAATTAGTGTATAGCTCTTTCTTTGCATTAATATCCCATACATAAGAATACAAACCTTCTATATTTCCTTTTTTAGTAGTGGCATAAAATGAATTTAAAATTACCTGACCAAATTTGTTGTCTATTTTTAATCTTATATCATCTAACAATAAACTATAATTTACTACTGGCGATTCTATCACTTCTTTCCCAGAAGCGGCCAAATATAATAAACTTACCGCTGGTGCTTGATTCACTTGAGTGACATTTCTTAGACAAAATAGATTTCCGCTATTGTCTAAAGCAAAGTCAGATAAATTACTTTTTTTATCTTGTGCGTTCACACTTATTTCAGCTTCGTTGATGTTTTCAAATTTTGTATTTAATACCACCGTTCTAACTTTTATGGAATTAACATGGGTGGTATTTACGCTAAATAAAATCATTTTTTGACGATCTTCACTTTGTATTAAATTAAATACTTTTGTGCTTGATCCTGGTCTAATACCATTAGCGGTGTCAATTATAGTTGGGGTACCAACTAAATTTCCTTCACTATTTAAAGCAGCTACAGCAGCATATACCGAAGTGTTGTTTTGAAATTGATAAAAAACAAATACTTTATCCGAATAAGTTACAAACTCAATTCCATTTAAGTTGGTGGTTTTAACAAAAGTCAAATCGTTTTGCTTTACAATTTGCATTTGATCATTGTATTGCACTATAGCAGCAATTCCCGCTACATTTTTATAAACCCAATAATGATTGGCTACTTTACCAAGTACTTCATATTGCATGTCCTCTTTGTCTGTCTTCTCAATAGGAGCAATAGTATAGGATTGCGCTAAACAAAATTGCAGTCCTAACAAAAGGAAAAATGAGCTACTTAAAAAATACTTTTTCATTGGATTCAATTTTATACACAAATTTAATGTTTTAATTAGATTGTTACCCCCTCGTAGCCCATATTAACAATGGTTTAATTAAAAAAATTAAGCCTCTATTAAGTTACCTCCCTCCTCATTTACCTCAAAAGAATAAATTTGACCTTGTTTGATGGCAATATTTTCTAAACCATGACTTATAGGAAAATTAAAACTAATTGGAATTTTTAAATGGGCAGTGTGGGATGCAATTATTTCATAGGCAGTTGCTCCAAAGTCGGCAGCACTGTCTTTTAAATCGGTAAAACCACCTACTATTAATCCTTGGCACTTTTCAAAAAGTCCCGCATTTACACATTGTATCATCAACCTGTCAATATTGTAATGATGCTCAGCTACCTCTTCAATAAATATTATTTTTCCAGTACTATCTAATGCGTTTTTTGAACCCACCAAATGTGCTATCATACATAAATTCCCCCCTAAAATAGGTGCTTTAACTAGCCCCATTTTATTAAAAGGATGGTTTACAAAATCATATTTTGTCCCCTTTCCCTCTAAACAGTCTCGAAGGGATTGAATATATATTGCACCCGCTTCCCCTTTGTTAAAAGCAGCTGCCATTGGCCCATGGATACTACTACAATTTTGCTTTTGCAAGGCTGCATGTAAAACTGTGATGTCACTAAACCCTACAATCCATTTTGGATGGGCATTAAAGTGTAAAAAATTAAGCTCATTGATAATTCTACTCAATCCATATCCTCCCCTTGCACATAGAATCGCTTTTATATTTTTATTGTCCAACATAGCCTGCAAATCTGCTCGTCTTTCTTCGTCAGAAGCCGAAAAGCTAGCTTTTTTAGACCCCACCGTAGCGCCTAGCTGAACTCGATATCCCCATTTTTCGATCGTTTGGATGCAATTTTGCACTTTTTCGATGGGAATAGCACCTGATGGGCAAACAAGGCCAATGGTGTCTCCCTGTTGGAGATAAGGTGGTTGAATCATTCCACAATATTAAGTACTTTTGCAACAATGAACACGCCTAAACGATATTTGATTACCGCAGCCCTTCCATACGCCAACGGGCTCAAACATATTGGTCACTTAGCAGGAGCCTATTTGCCAGCTGATATTTATGTACGTTATCTAAAAGCCCAAAAAAGAGACGTCGTTTTTGTATGCGGTAGCGATGAGCATGGAACTGCGATACCTATTCAGGCCACCAAAGAAGGCACTACAGCGCAAGCAATTATAGATAAGTATCATCCGATTATTGAACAAAATTTTAAGGACCTTGGCATTGAATTTGACATTTACCATCGCACCAGCGACCCTTTGCACCACGAAACTGCTGCTGAATTTTTTACCCATTTAGAGGCAAATGGCAATTTAGAAACAAAGACTACCGATCAATATTTTGATGAAGCAACACAAACTTTTTTAGCCGATCGTTATATAAAAGGTACCTGCCCGAATTGTAGTTTTGGAGAAGCCTATGGCGATCAATGTGAAAAATGTGGTAAAAGTTTAAGTCCAGAAGAATTAATAAATCCAGTGAGTACTTTAAGTGGCAATACGCCTATAAAAAAAGAAACTACCCATTGGTATTTACCCTTAAATAAACACGAAGATTTTTTACGTGAATGGATTTTGAATGATCATGCAAAAGATTGGAGAGCCGCCGTCGTAGGTCAATGTAAAAGTTGGATTGATGGTGGTTTGCAACCTAGAGCCGTAACACGCGATTTAGACTGGGGTATCAAAGTACCACTTCCTAATGCAGTAGGAAAAGTTTTATATGTTTGGTTTGATGCACCAATTGGATATATAAGTGCTACCAAACAATGGGCTTTAAATACCGGAAAAGATTGGTCTCCCTATTGGAATGACAAAGACACCAAGTTGGTTCATTTCATAGGTAAAGATAATATTGTTTTTCACTGCATCATTTTCCCTATAATTTTAAAATTGCATGGCAATATTTTACCTGAAAATGTGCCTGCTAATGAATTCATGAATTTAGAAGGAGACAAAATGAGTACTTCAAAAGGTTGGAGTATCGAAATGGACGACTACATTAAAAAATGGATCAAAAAAGATAATGGCGGTAACGGCCTAGCCGATAGCTTACGTTTTTACTTAACGGCCATTGCGCCAGAGTCCAAAGACAGTGAATTTACTTGGAAAGGATTTCAAGAGTCTGTCAACGGAGAACTAGTGAGTATCTTCGCAAATTTTGTTAATAGAACTTGGGTATTGATGCATAAATTATGTAAAGGAAAAGTACCCCCCATTCATCCCCATTTATTAGATGAGGACGACCAATCAATTTTAATTAGTGTTAAAGAAAGTAAAGAAAAAATTACAGCGCTATTAGAGCTATATAAATTTAGAGAAGCTCAATTTGAAGTAATTAACCTAGCGAGATTAGGCAATCAATACATGCAAAAGAAAGCGCCTTGGATTTTGGCCAAGCAATTGGATACCGATGCTACTGCGCAAGCAAAAATAGACAATACCATGCATGCTTGTTTGCAATTGTGTGCGAACCTTGCCATTTTAATGAACCCCTTTTTGCCATTTACCTCAAAGAAAATGTGCTCCATGATGAAAGTGGTTGATAAAATGCTAGATTGGAAAAATGCTGGTGAGTTTAATTTATTGAAAGTGGGCTATAGTTTACGTCCACCCGAATTATTGTTTAGAAAAATTGAAGACGAAGAAATTGAAGCAGAATTAACTCAGTTGCGTAGCAACTTAAATGATAAAAAAAATACGATGGATAGCAATACGCCTGCAGTCGGATCTTCAGATGCAAATGAAAAAAATTTAAAGGCTGAAATTATTTATGATGACTTTGGTAAAATAGATTTACGCGTAGGCACCATTATAGAGGCCAAAAAAGTAGAGAAGGCCGATAAATTACTTCAATTAGAAGTAGACTTAGGTTCGGAAAAAAGAACCATTTTATCGGGGATAGCAATGCATTTTGAACCAGCATCAATAATAGGAAAGCAAGTAGTAGTGGTTGCTAATTTAGCCCCCCGTAAAATGCGCGGAATTGAAAGCAAGGGTATGATTTTAATGGCCGAAGATGCCCATGGGAAATTATACTTCGTTCAGCCAAGCGAAACCATTGGAGCAGGAAGCACTATAAGTTAACATTATTAATTATAGCTTTAGAAAAATTTAAGCTTGTAATTAAATACACTCTTTTAGTTCCTTTTCTGTATAGGCAAGTCCATGGTGTTTTAAAACATCATCCGGCACCCCCGCCCATATATTGGGCACATTGCCCATATAACCCAAATCTTTCACCCCAATTTCTGCTGTATAAAATCCCGTAGTTACTAAGTCTCTCATTTTATTAAAGAAATTAACCCCTTGACTATGTTCAGGTTTTGCTAGTTTTGGATAAGCTATCTCATCCACGATGCCTATTTGCTCCTGTTTACTACATTCAACGAAAGACTTTCCGTGTTTTTTATTACTATGCACATCCAACCATTTTAATCCTCCACTTAAAGGTATTTGATGTTCAGGCATGTCTTTTACAATAAACTCTATAAACTCAGGCACTTTAGCATCTGTAGCAGAGCCACTTACTGCGTCTTTAGGAATAATAATATCTGAAAGCACTGCAATGGTCGCCGCTTCGTGTGCATCAAAGAAATTAGGTTGAGCATTGATCTTAACCGAATAATCTTTTTCTTCTTGCATACGCTCATCCATATTTACTTCCGCTACTGTAGTGGATGTGTTTTTACACGCCTCTACTAATACACTTGCAGAAACAGTACCAACGAACATCGCTTTGATGGATTTTCTTCTGTCCATAATATATTAAATTTAATAAATTATAAATTTTGTTAGTTTGTTTTCCCTTTGCTTATTTTTTGAATTTAAGCAAAGGAAAAACTGTTTTTTTTATTTTAAAAACAAAATTATAAATTTTGTTAGTTTGTTTTCCCTTTGCT
>Ga0114958_10000769_pt1 | contig 26893 bp, 26 predicted proteins | sample C_130208_EF_Meta_FD_89577 | JGI IMG/M metagenome (GOLD analysis project Ga0114958, IMG submission 89577) | Freshwater microbial communities from Lake Croche, Canada to study carbon cycling - C_130208_EF_MetaG | ecosystem: Environmental > Aquatic > Freshwater > Lake | place: Lake Croche, Canada... | reverse complement strand
GTGCAAGCCGACGAAAAACTCAACTTCATTTACAGCGAAATTGAAATGCCATCACGCGAAGTGCTTTTTACCATAGAGCGCAATGGTGTGCTGATTGACCAAGGCATGCTCAACCGCCAAAGCAACGAAATTGGCATGAAGTTAATGGACTTAGAAAAACAAGCCTTCGAGCTTGCGGGCCAGCCTTTTAATTTAGGCTCACCAAAACAACTACAAGAGATTTTGTTCGGAAAATTGGGCATTAAACCAACCAAAAAAACACCTTCAGGTGCACCTTCAACTGATGAGGATGTATTGCAAGAGTTAGCGCTTGATTACCCATTACCAAAGGTATTGCTAGAGTATCGTGGCTTGGCAAAATTAAAATCGACTTACACCGATAAATTACCAAAAATGATTAACACGCAAACAGGTCGTGTGCACACCAGCTATAACCAAGCGGTTGCAATTACTGGACGCCTAGCAAGCTCAGATCCTAATTTACAAAATATTCCCGTTCGCACGGTAGAAGGTCGCCGTATTCGCGAAGCATTTATCGCGCCTACTGGTAGCGTGATTGTTTCTGCCGACTATTCACAGATTGAGCTACGCATCATGGCCCATCTTTCACAAGATGAAGGCATGCTCAGCGCGTTTGCTAATAATGAAGATATTCACCGCGCCACCGCTGCAGAGATTTTTGGATGTGAACGCGAAGCTGTCACCAACGAACAACGTCGCTATGCCAAAGTCATTAACTTTGGTTTGATTTATGGCATGGGTGCATTTGGTTTGGCACAAAATCTCAACATTGAGCGTAGTGCCGCTCAAAGCTATATCGAGCGATATTTTGCACGCTATCCTGGCGTAAGAGCTTACATGCAAGACACCCGCGAAGTCGCCAAACAAAAAGGCTATGTAGAAACCTACTTTGGCAGACGCTTATGGGTGCCCGAAATCAACAGCAGCAACGGCATGCGACGCGCAGCTGCTGAACGCGCCGCCATTAATGCGCCTATGCAAGGCACAGCGGCTGACCTCATTAAACTCGCCATGATTGCCGTGCAAAATTGGATTTCCGCTCAACAACTCAACACAAAACTCATCATGCAAGTACACGATGAATTAGTGTTGGAAGTGCCAGAAACAGAGCTAGATTTAGTGAAAACAATGTTGCCGCAACTCATGCAAAATGTAGCCAAACTTGACGTGCCATTATTGGCTGAAGTTGGCGTGGGTAGCAATTGGGAGGCAGCGCATTAATCATGACTAAAGACATTCCAAACATTGGCATTTATGTGATTGGCGATGAGATTCTCTCAGGCAAACGGCAAGATGCCCACTTGAGCAGAGCCATTGAAATTTTAAAAGCGCGTGGCATACAGTTGAGCTGGGCTAAGTACTTGGGTGACGATCCAGCGCGTTTAGTGGCTTCCTTCAAACGTAGTTTAGCCACCAACGATATCGTGTTTTCATTCGGCGGTATTGGCGCCACCCCTGACGACTTTACCCGCCAAGCTGCGGCTGAAGCGCTGAATGTTCCAATAGAACGCCATGTTGGCGCGGTCGCTGAAATGGAAGCACAATTTGGCGAAGCCGCATACCCTAAAAGGGTATTGATGGCAGACTTTCCAAAAGGGGCTGATTTAATTCCCAATCCAGTCAATCGAATTGCAGGGTTTAGCGTCAAGGCGCATTACTTTATGCCGGGCTTTCCACAAATGGCTCACCCAATGATGGAGTGGGTGCTTGATACGCATTATCAGCATCTTTTCCATCAAATCATCATTAGCGAATCTTCTATTTTAGTCATGGACGCAGGGGAAAGTAATTTATTAGATTTAATGAATGAAATGACCAGTAAATATCATCAGCTCAAGCTTTTTAGCCTTCCTCGCTTAGATACAAGGCGCACGATTGAACTCGGGATGAAGGGCGATTTAGCATCCATTGACACCGCCATGTCAGAAATAAAAGAAAAAATTACTGTATTAGGTTATGCCTGGTCAGCGTTGCCAAAATAAAGTCGAAACGCCACAAGAAAAAATACCGCACAGAAAAAATTGCTAAGCTGTTCAAAAAATAAGCAAATTTTGGTTTTAAGAAGCACGATTTGCATATAAAATAGGTAGCTTTCTCGCAAGATTTAAAATCACTCGTGCAAATCGGTCCATACAAACTGCGTAATAACCTAGTCGTCGCCCCTATGGCAGGTGTAACAGACAGGCCTTTCCGTATGCTTTGTAAAAAGCTAGGTGCAGGGTATGCCGTTTCTGAAATGGTGACTTCAAACTCACTCCTATACGGCAGTGAAAAGACCTTGCGTCGCGCCAATCATGAAGGTGAAGTGGCGCCGATCTCAGTGCAAATCGCAGGGGCTGACCCAAAAATGCTGGCTGATGCTGCTCGATATAATGTAGACCATGGCGCGCAAGTGATTGATATCAACATGGGTTGCCCAGCAAAGAAAATCTGTAACGTGATGGCAGGTTCAGCGCTATTAAAGGACGAACCACTCGTTTCCCAAATTCTCAAAGCTGTGGTTGCTGCGGTTGATGTGCCCGTCACGCTTAAAATCCGCACAGGCTGGGATAAACAAAATCGCAATGCCGTTGCGGTCGCAAGAATGGCCGAAGATATTGGCATACAGGCCCTAGCAATGCACGGCCGCACCCGCGCTTGCGCTTACATGGGCGATGCGGAATACGACACCATTGCTGAAGTCAAACAAGCGATCAATATTCCACTCATCGCCAATGGCGATATCACCACTCCTGAAAAAGCGAAATTCGTGCTTGAGTACACTGGTGCTGACGGCGTGATGATTGGTCGCGCGGCTCAAGGTCGCCCTTGGATTTTCCGCGAAATTGAATATTACCTAGCCACTAGCGAGCACATGCCTGCGCCAGAGGTTGAGGAAATTCGTAGCGTGATGCTCGGACATCTCCACGATTTGTATGAATTTTATGGTGACTTAACTGGCATGCGCGTAGCTCGCAAGCATATCTCTTGGTATACCAAAGGTTTAAAAGACTCAGCCAATTTCCGTCATGCGATGAATCAATTGCAAACCATTGATGATCAATTAAACGCCATTAACGATTTTTTTAACCATCTGCACACCCAAGATACACGCATCCAATATGCTACTGAAGAAGCGGATGCTAATGGTGAGGTGCTTGCAGCATGAGTTCAAAATGTGAACTAGCAATGAGCGTTGAGCGTGCGCTCAATGAATACTTTAAAGACTTAGACGGCCAACCCCCGCATGCGGTTTACGACATGGTACTTGGTTGCATTGAGAAACCAATGATTGAGCACATCATGAAACGTGCGGGCGGCAACCAAAGTAAAGCTGCTGAAATCTTAGGTCTAAACCGCAATACCCTCAGAAAAAAGTTACAGCAATACAACATCGAATAAGCGCATAACGCTTACTCAATCCTTTTTTAATTCCAATCACTTTTATCGAAATCTATCATCATGGCAGTCATTAAAAGAGCACTTATTAGCGTTTCAGACAAACAAGGCATTCTTGAGTTTGCAAAAAACTTGCAAAGCTTTGGCGTAGAAATTTTATCAACTGGCGGTACCGCAAAACTATTTCGCGAAAATAATATTCCTGTCATAGAGGTTAGCGATTACACAGGCTTCCCAGAAATGTTGGATGGCCGCGTGAAAACTTTGCACCCTAAAGTCCACGGTGGCATCTTAGGTCGCCGTGATCTACCTGAACATGTGTCGGCTATGCACGAAGCGAATATTCCTAACATCGACATGGTGGTAGTTAATCTTTACCCATTCCGCGAAACGATTGCTAAACCAAATTGCAGTTTAGAAGACGCGATTGAAAATATCGATATTGGCGGCCCAACCATGGTGCGCGCCGCAGCCAAAAATTATCATCATGTTGCGATTGTGACTGACCCAGCAGACTATGCTGTGATTGCGCGTGAAATGACTTCAAGTAAAGGTGCCGTAGGCGCTGAAACGCGCATTATGTTGGCGAAAAAAGCCTTTTCACATACCGCTGAATACGATGGTGCAATTAGCAACTATCTCACCAGCCTCACTGTAACTGGCGAGAAGCAGGCATTCCCAGATAAATATTCAACTCAGCTCACTAAAGTAATGGACTTACGCTATGGCGAAAATCCACACCAAAAAGCTGCTTTCTATAGAGATGCAACCGTGCCTGCTGGTGCACTTGCTAGCTTCACACAATTACAAGGCAAAGAGCTTTCATACAACAACATTGGCGATGCTGATGCGGCTTGGGAATGCGTTAAAACATTCGATGTGCCAGCTTGTGTGATTGTGAAACATGCCAACCCATGCGGCGTGGCGATTGGCGCAACCTTGCTTGAGACGTATCAAAAAGCATTTAGCACAGACCCAACCTCTGCATTTGGCGGCATCATCGCCTTTAACCGTGAAATCGATGCAGCAACGGCTGAAGCCGTAGTAAAACAATTTGTTGAAGTGGTTATTGCGCCTGCTGTTTCAGCTGCCGCAAAAGAAATTTTTGCTGCGAAAACAAACGTGCGCGTATTAACCGTTGCACTTGGTAGCGAACTCAATACCCTTGAATATAAACGTGTCGGTGGCGGCTTATTGGTGCAAACACCAGACGCATTAAACGTGACCCCAGCACAGTTCAAAATTGTGACTAAAATACAACCTACGCCAAAACAATTAGAAGATTTGCTCTTTGCTTGGCGCGTGGCTAAGTTTGTTAAATCTAACGCGATTGTCTTCTGTGGCAACGGCATGACGCTAGGCGTTGGCGCTGGCCAAATGAGCCGTGTAGACAGCACTAAAATTGCCGCCATCAAAGCACAAAACGCGCACCTTTCATTGCTGGGTGCTGCTGTTGCTTCTGATGCCTTCTTCCCATTCCGTGATGGTGTAGATGTGCTAGCTGAAGCGGGCGCGTCATGTGTCATTCAACCAGGTGGCAGTATGCGCGATGAAGAAGTCATTGCAGCAGCAGACGAACATGGTTTAGCAATGGTCTTGACTGGTTTCCGTCATTTCCGTCATTAATTAAGCAATATCAGTTAAGCATTAGGATTAAACAATGAAAGTCATGATTATTGGTGGTGGCGGACGTGAGCATGCGTTAGCTTGGAAAGTTGCACAAAATAAATCGGTTAGCCGTGTTTATGTTGCACCCGGCAATGCAGGCACAGCCCTCAATCCAGACATGGTCAACGTGCCAATTACCAGCGTGCCTGAATTAGTTGCCTTTGCGCAAAACGAACAAATTGGCATGACCATTGTTGGCCCAGAGGCGACACTTTCTAAAGGGGTAGTAGATGCTTTCCGTGCTGTTGATCTGAAGATATTTGGTCCAACCAAAGCAGCTGCGCAACTTGAAAGCTCTAAGGACTTTGCAAAAGCTTTCATGATTCGTCACAACATTCCTACTGCTGCTTACACCACTTTTACAGATGCAAAAGCTGCTCACGATTACGTGAATGCACAAGGAGCTCCGATTGTGATCAAAGCCGATGGCTTAGCTGCTGGCAAAGGTGTCGTCGTAGCGATGTCGCTTGATGAAGCGCATTCTGCAATTGACTCTATGCTTTCAGACAACAAACTTGGCAGTGCTGGCGCTCGCGTGGTGATTGAAGAGTTTTTAACTGGCGAAGAAGCCAGCTTTATCGTGATGGTGGATGGCAAAAACATCTTGCCACTTGCGACCAGCCAAGACCACAAACGTCTACTTGATAGTGACCAAGGACCTAATACCGGCGGCATGGGGGCTTACTCACCAGCACCAGTAGTCACGCCAACCATTCATGCAAAAGCGATGCGCGAAATCATCAAGCCAACGGTTGAAGGCATGGCGGCTGATGGTATTCCGTACACAGGCTTTTTATATGCTGGTCTCATGATTAGTCCAAATGGCGATGTTAAAACCTTAGAATTTAATTGCCGAATGGGCGACCCTGAAACCCAACCAATTCTGATGCGCCTCAAAAGCGATTTGGTTAAATTGGCTCAACATGCGGTTGACGGCACTTTAGATCAAGTTGAAGCAGAATGGGATAGACGCACCGCGCTTGGTGTTGTCATGGCTTCTGCCAATTACCCCGACACGCCTCGCACTGGCGATGCAATTACAGGCTTACCTACTGGCTCAGAAGACATGCAAGTCTTCCACGCCGGCACTGCTATGAACGGCGATCAAGTTGTCACAAGTGGCGGTCGTGTTTTATGTGTCACCGCACTGGGCGAAACAGTCAAATACGCACAAACGCAGGCTTACCAAGCACTTGAGAAAATTAAATTTGATGGCGCGCAGTATCGCAAAGACATTGGCTATCGCGCAGTTAAAGGTTAACCCAATTGAATGCCCGTGGCCTTAGGCATTATCTAAAAACTGGCGGTGTGTTCGCCTATCCAACCGAAGCGGTATTTGGACTGGGTTGTGACCCCTCTAATCGAAAAGCAGTACAAAAAATTTTGAGATTGAAAGGCAGGCCGCAACACAAAGGCCTGATCTTGGTGGCCGATTGCTTTAATCGTCTTGAACGATTTGTCGCGCCCCTTGGCCCTTCTCAAATTCAAGGCATGCAGCAATCGTGGGGCAATCCAAAAAAGCCCCATACTTGGATAGTCCCCGCTGCTAAGCATTGTCCTAAATGGCTCACCGGCAGACACTCCAACATTGCAATTCGCGTTAGCAGTCACCCATTAACTTCAAAACTATGTAAAGATACTGGTATGGCCTTAGTATCCACCAGCGCAAACCACAGCGGGCATCAAGCTGCGAAAACAGCTAAGCAATGTCGCCATGTTTTTGGACATCAAATCCAAATAATGACTGGCAAAACAGCTGGCGCAAAAAAACCATCCACCATACAAGATTTGTTGACTGGAAAAATCCTTAGGAAGTAAGTCATGGCAGAACAACAAACTAATTTAAATGCGGTTTATCAGTATCTTCAAGGCTTACAAAATCGTATCGTTGAGGCCGTCGAACTGATTGACGGCAAAAACTTTTTGAATGATAGTTGGCAACGCCCCGAAGGTGGCGGTGGAACCTCTTGCATGCTTGAGGAAGGCAACGTGTTTGAAAGAGCTGGTGTTGGATTTTCACATGTAAAAGGCAACAAACTTCCACCTGCGGCAACTACAGCGCACACTGAGGCGGCAGGAAGAACATGGGAAGCCATGGGTGTATCTTTAGTTTTTCACCCGCGTAACCCATATATTCCTACAGTTCATATGAACGTGCGTTTCTTTGTGGCAAAAGCGCAAGCAGATAAAGACGAGCAAGACATTTGGTGGTTCGGCGGCGGCATGGACTTAACCCCTTATTACGGCTTTGAAGAAGACGCTGTGCATTTTCATCGGACTTGCAGAGATGCTTTAGCACCTTATGGGCAAGACTTATACCCAAGCTTCAAAAAGCATTGCGATGAATACTTTCATCTCAAGCACCGCAACGAGCCGCGAGGGATTGGCGGAATTTTCTTTGATGACTTTAATAAACTTGGTTTTGAACAAAGTTTCGCCATGCTAAAAGCAGTGGGTGATGCTTTTGTTAGCGCGTACTTACCTATCGTACAACGCCGTAAAGACTTGGAGTTTGGTGAGCAAGAACGTGATTTCCAAGCTTATCGTCGCGGCCGTTATGTTGAGTTTAATTTGGTATTCGACCGCGGTACATTGTTCGGCTTGCAATCCAACGGTCGTACAGAGTCCATTCTGCTATCCATGCCGCCTATCGTGAAATGGCGTTATGATTGGAAGCCTGAAGCAGGAAGCGCTGAAGCGAAACTCTATACTGACTTTTTAATTGATAAAAACTGGTTGGGTCTATGACAAAGATTGCGAACACCAACATTCAAGACTTACTTGATTTTATTGATGCCAGCCCGAGTCCTTGGCATGTGGTGGCAACTTCAGCTAAGAGACTCATTAAGTCTGGCTTTATCGCCTTAAATGAATCAGAAGCATGGCAGCTTAAAACTGGTGGTCGCTATTTTGTGACCCGTGGTGGTAGCTCAGTCATCGCTTTTACCATTGGCAAAAATACCTTGCCGACCTCCGGCTTCAATATGGTGGGCGCCCATACAGACTCTCCAGGCCTCCGACTCAAACCAAATCCAGCGCATATCAGCGATGGCTTAATTCGTATCGGCGTTGAGGTATATGGCGGACCGATATTAGCGACTTTTGCAGATCGAGACTTGAGCATGGCCGGGCGCATTAATGTGAGGACGGCAAAGGGCTTTGAGTCGCACTTAGTCAAATTTGACCAGCCAATTTTAAGGCTGCCCAACTTGGCGATTCATATGAACCGAGAAGTGAATGAAAAAGGACTTAAGTTCAACAAACAAACTGAATTGCCTTTGTTATTTGGTGAGAGCGCTGACGGCCTAGAAGCTGATGCCCAATTTTTAGAAAAAATTGCAGCCTTGCTTAAGGTTGAAGTAAAAGACATGATCAACTTTGAACTCAATGTTTTTGATACACAAAAGGGTGTTATCTGGGGCGCAAATCAAGAATTTATTGCCAACAGTCAGCTCGATAACTTGGCTTCATGTCATGCCGCACTTACTGCTTTATTAGCCAATCACAAACCTAATACCACATCAGTTTGCGCTCTTTTCGATCACGAGGAGGTCGGGAGCGAAAGCGCTACCGGCGCAAGTGGTAGCTTTTTAGCCGATGTGATTGGGCGTATTGCAATTAGCCAATCATTAAAAGAGGAAGATAAGCTAAGAGCATTAGCCAATAGTTTTTTCATTAGTGCAGATATGGCACACGCTTTTCACCCGAATCACGCGGCCAGTTATGAACCCTGCCACCATGCACACATCAACAAAGGCCCTGTGATTAAGACCAATGCGAATCAACGCTATGCCACTAATGCAGATAGTGCAGCAAAGTTTATTCGGCTGTGTGAACAAGCAGGCGTGCCCTACCAACAATATGCGCACCGCACCGACTTAGGGTGCGGCAGCACCATAGGGCCAATTGTTGCTTCACGTCTCGGCGTGCAAACTGTTGATGTTGGTTCGCCAATGTGGGCGATGCATAGCCTTCGTGAAAGCGCTGGGGTTTTGGATCATGCTTATATGATTAAAGTGTTAACAACTTACTACTCTTAAAAATGAGCCTTTAATAAAAAGGGGAATGCTCGTGTTAGCCAATCTATTTAAGCAAGTCTTCCGCACCAAAGCTGTGTCATCAAAACACCAAGGCGAACTAAAACGATGCCTCAGTGCTTTTGATCTTACTCTATTGGGGGTAGGTGCCATTATTGGTACAGGTATTTTTGTGCTGACTGGCATTGCGGCAGCTAATCAAGCTGGCCCTGCAGTGATATTGTCTTTCATTGTTTCTGGCACGGCCTGCGCTTTTGCCGCGCTTGCCTATGCTGAGCTTGCGGCATCAGTCGGTGGGTGTGGAAGCGCATATGGCTACAGCTATGTCGCATTCGGTGAGATTGTTGCTTGGATTATTGGCTGGATTTTACTGCTTGAATATAGCGTGTCCGTTGCAGCGGTTGCTAATGGCTGGTCAGGCTATTTTAACAACGCGCTTCATGCGATTGGCTTAGGCTTACCTGATGCGCTTACCAAATCACCCGAGTTAGGCGGCATCATTAATCTGCCAGCCAGTTTAATTATTTTAATTTTAATGGGCATGCTAATTAAAGGCGCAAAACAAAGCGCGCAACTCAACACTGCCATGGTGTTCGTCAAAATCCTCGCCATCATCATCTTTATCAGCGTCGCTGTGTTTAACGTGCACCCTGAAAACTGGCATCCATTCATGCCTTATGGCTGGTTCAACACCTTACCAGATGGTAAAACAGTGGGCGTGCTTGCTGGCGCATCTTTAGTATTCTTTGCTTATGTTGGCTTTGATGCGGTTTCAACCGCTGTTGAAGAAGCGAAAGACCCGCAACGTGACGTGCCGATTGGCATCATTTCATCACTTGCTTTTTGCACCATTATTTACGTGATTGTGGCAGGCTTGCTCACAGGTATCGTACCTTACAGCACGCTTGGCGTAGATCATCCTGTGGCTTTTGCATTGGAGTCTATCGGCTACAACTGGGCCTCTGCTCTAGTTTCAACGGGTGTGATTGCTGGGCTCACTACCGTGATGCTCGTTCTCTATTACGGACTAACACGTATCATTTTAGCGATGAGCCGAGATGGTTTAATCACGCCTTATTTATCTCATGTGAGCCCAAGCACGCAAACGCCTGTTCGTGTCATCATCATTACTGGCTTGATTATGTCGATCGCCGCGGGGCTTGTGCCACTTGGTGCGTTGGCAGAGTTAGTAAATATCGGTACTTTAGCGGCATTTGTACTGGTTTGCTTAGGGGTGATTGTATTGAGAAGAACGCACGCTGACCTACCAAGGCCATTCAAGAATCCTTTCACACCACTCTTTCCCGTCTTGGGGATGCTTTCATGTGGGGCATTGATGGCTTTCTTGCCACAACAAACATGGACGCGCTTCTTGCTGTGGCTAGGCTTAGGCCTAGTGATTTACTTCGTTTACTCAATCAGACATAGCAAGCTCAGTAAGTTTTAAAACCGAAATTCAAACAACAAAAAAGCCAGTCTTGTGAACTGGCTTTTTAATTCATCACCTGTGCTTAACAGATTAAAGTGACAATACCCAATGTACGATAGTCTTGATGTCTTCTTCTTTTACTTGTGGGTGAGCTGGCATTGGAATTGGACCCCACACACCGCTACCACCGGCTTTCACTTTAGCAACTAACTTAGCTTCCATGTCTTTGCCTTTGTATTTCGCTGCAACATCTTTGTATGCTGGGCCAACTACTTTTGCTTCAACGGAGTGACAAGCTAAACAACCGCTTTTTTGCGCCAATGCTTTAGCAGCATCATCTGCACTCGCTTGACCTGCTAGCATTAGTGAACCTGCTGCTGCCACTGATAATAATAATGTTTTCATGCTATCTCCTAATTTCAAATAACTTTTAAAAGCTTCTAACCGCGAGTAATAATACTTAATATTGATGCGACTTTGAAAAAAATTTAAGCTTTTTAACACCTCACCATCAAAGTTGAAGGCAGGTGATTGTTTAACGTCTCCACTTTCACTTAAGTTGACATTCGCGCTGACATAAAAATTTAGCTTCCGCTTAAGGCTTCCAAACTATATTCGGTCACCATCGTATGAGTTTCATTGGGGTAAATGGTCACGCTATTTTCCATGGCATTGGCTGATTCTACGCAAATCATCTTACGCCACTCATTCTTTGCACCCATATCTAACATTTGATCGGCTTTTTCTTCCCAAGGCGTCCAAATAATTGTCGTGTGGCTACAAGACTTAGTAACACGAATTTTGCGTGAAAAATCTGCGTCATGGACCACAATGTCACGACGACTATTGATATATACACGATCAAACTCACTATTAAACTTCACTGGACCGTGTTGAATATTGCGTTCATAGCCAGCCACTTTGTCAGAAAACACTAAGTTTTCTAGACCTGTTACTTGGATATTCTCAACATCACTCACGTTAAAGTAGGTGTGAAATGCCTCACCTATCATAAAGGGATGACTCGCAAGATTAGTCGTCATCATCTCTAAGCGCAGAGTTTCGCCAATATTAATGGCCATCACAAAGCGATAATCATAGGACAATTGTTTTCTAGTGACATCCGTATGGGTCATTTCAAGCAATAGTCGTGTCGCACCGTTTGAAAGCGTACTCGTTTGCAACACCTTCCAAGGGATAACCCGTGCAAATCCATGCGGGCAATAACTACTATCGGTTGGGTGGGCGCCAAACCAAGGCCAGCAGATAGGAATTCCCCCACGAATTGAGCGTCCTTCTGTATAACGTGCATTACTTGACAGCCATAGCACAGGCTCATTTGCCGATTTGGGTTGCCAATGCATCACGTGACCACCTTGCATGGCAATCGTGGCGGTTGCATTGTTATTTTCTATCGATAAAAACTGTAATCCGTTTTCATCCTCGTACTGAACAATACCGACACCTACCCCAATTTTATTTTTAGCTAATGCTGTATGAATCATCACTACCCTTATTTGTTCTCGATTTGCGATACATCACGCACCGCACCCTTAGCGGCAGAGGTAGTCATGGCTGCATATGCACGAAGTGCTGGTGAAACCACACGCTCACGGCTCATCGGCTTCCAAGCTTTAGCGCCTTTGGCTTCCATCGTAGCGCGACGTGCAGCTAAAGTTGCATCATCTACTTTGAGATTAATCGTGCGATTTGGAATATCGATTTCAATGGTATCGCCCTCCTCTACTAAGCCGATAGCACCGCCTTCAGCGGCTTCAGGAGAGGTATGTCCAATACTCAAGCCTGATGTGCCGCCAGAGAATCGACCATCGGTCAGCAAGGCGCATTCTTTACCCAAGCCTTTAGACTTGAGGTAAGAAGTTGGATACAACATTTCTTGCATACCAGGCCCGCCACGTGGTCCCTCGTAGCGAATCACCACCGCATCACCTGCCACGATTTCATCATTCAAAATCGCCGCAACTGAGTCATCTTGCGATTCAAAAATGCGGGCACGTCCTGTGAATTTCAAAATACTGTCATCAACGCCTGCGGTTTTAACGATGCAACCATCTAATGCAATGTTGCCGTAAAGCACTGCTAAGCCACCGTCTTGCGAATAAGCATGCGCTTTATCACGGATACAACCTTCAGCTCTATCCGTATCTAGCGATGGCCATAACATCGATTGACTAAATGCGATCGTGGTGGCGATTCCACCAGGCGCCGCCAAGAACAACTTCTTAGCATCTTCATTACCCGACTTCATCACATCCCACTGATCTAAAGCATCACCCATCGTTGGGGCATGTATCACTGGCGTATCACGGTGAATTACACCTGCACGGTCAAGCTCACCCAAAATGCCCATCACACCACCAGCACGGTGGACGTCTTCCATATGGTACTTAGCTGTTGCAGGGGCCACTTTACAAACACAAGGCACACCGCGAGAAATACGGTCGATATCTTTCATGGTAAAGTCCACACCAGCCTCATGCGCAGCCGCTAACAAGTGCAACACCGTATTGGTCGAACCACCCATCGCGACATCTAAGCTCATGGCATTTTCAAAGGCTTTAAAGTTGGCAATTGATCGTGGCAATACACTTTCGTCATCCTGCTCATAATAGCGCTTAGCCAAATCGACAATTAGACGGCCAGCACCCAAGAAGAGTTGCTTACGTGCAGCGTGGGTAGCGAGCGTGGAGCCATTGCCTGGCAAACTTAACCCAAGTGCTTCTGTTAAGCAGTTCATTGAGTTCGCAGTAAACATGCCTGAACAAGAACCACAAGTTGGGCAAGCTGAGCGCTCAATCGCTTCAGATTCTTCATCAGAGACGTTGCTATCAGCAGCTGCCACCATGGCATCGACCAAGTCTAGCTTATGGGTATTACCTTGCCAATTCACCTTACCGGCTTCCATTGGGCCGCCAGAAACAAAGACAACGGGAATGTTCAAACGCAAAGCCGCCATCAACATGCCTGGCGTGATTTTGTCGCAGTTAGAAATACATACCAATGCATCTGCACAGTGCGCATTCACCATATACTCCACACTGTCGGCAATTAAGTCACGGCTAGGCAAGCTGTAAAGCATACCGCTATGGCCCATCGCAATGCCGTCATCTACGGCAATGGTATTAAACTCTTTTGCTACACCGCCCGCTTTTTCAATCTCACGTGCGACCAACTGCCCCATGTCTTTTAAGTGAACATGGCCGGGTACAAACTGCGTGAAAGAATTCGCAACCGCGATAATCGGCTTATCAAAATCACCGTCTTTCATCCCGGTAGCGCGCCAAAGTGCGCGAGCACCGGCCATATTGCGGCCGTGCGTGGTAGTGCGTGAACGATATACAGGCATGTCAGCATCCAACAAAATTCTAAAATGTAATTTTAAACTACCCAGCCCCAATAGGCATCAGTTATATGGCCTTAAAAAGTATATGGGAATCAAATCTCAGCCACTTAGCCTCTCCTTAGATGTAAAATAGAAGTAGTCCTTTTATTTAGATTGTCTGCATCTCATGTTTACACACCCGCAACTTGATCCTATCGCTATTCATCTCGGCCCAATTGGCATTCATTGGTATGGTCTTATGTATTTGCTTGGATTCATGGCATTTTTAACGCTAGGAAAATGGCGTGCGGCCCATCAAACTTGGCGCGGCTGGTCTGTTGAAATGGTGGATGATGCATTGTTCTTCGGCGCATTAGGCGTCATTTTGGGTGGTCGTTTGGGCTACGTTGTGTTTTACCAAGCCAGTTACTTCATCGAGCATCCGCTTGAAATTTTTTACGTATGGCAAGGCGGCATGAGCTTTCATGGCGGCTTTTTAGGCGTGTTGGTTGCGATGGTCTTTTTTGGGCGGAAGTACCAAAAATCCTGGCTGAGCATTATGGATTTTATCGCACCACTTGTACCGATTGGCTTGGGTGCTGGCCGCATGGGCAACTTTATTAACGGTGAACTTTGGGGCCGTGCAACCAATGCTAACTGGGGCATGATTTTCCCGCGCGTTGACAATACACCACGCCATCCTTCACAGCTTTATGAATTTGGCCTGGAGGGTGTTTTATTGTTTTTGATTTTGTGGATTTACTCTAGCAAACCACGTGAAACTGGCACGGTGTCAGCATTATTTTTAATTGGCTACGGTAGCTTTAGATTTTTAGCAGAATTTACTCGTCAGCCTGATGCCAACTTGGGGATTCTGAGTTTAGGCATGAGCATGGGACAGTGGCTAAGCTTGCCTATGATATTGGTTGGTTTAGTGATGTATGTTTATCACCAGCGCAAAGGACAACCGTTAAAGCCTTTGTAGGCTAAAACTGTTTCACTCGATGATTAGCTTTATGCCTGGAAACCTCTGGGCTTCGCAACTTCGCATGTTTAGTCGTTTGGCCGTGGGTACGCTCTCGCCATAGCTTGAAAGAGCTAAGTTTCAACTCGCGGCGCATCAGCTTAATCACGCCATCTTGGTTTAGACCAAACTGCAATTCAATAGCCTCGAATGGCGTTCTATCTTCCCAGGCCATTTCCACTACCCTAGAAATCTCTGCTTCATCTAATACTCTTAACAACATCGTTTAACACCCGTCCATTTTTTATCCTGCCACTCTTTAAAGAAAGCCTCTTTACTATAAGGAGGCTCAAGCTCTAAGTCATTTTGATGATGCTCTGCGTAATGTTGCAGATAGCGCTCATAAGCATCGTCCCCAGATAACTGACGAATGCTTGACCAAAAATTTTTAAGTGATTTAAACAACGCTTAAATTTCCGCGATACTCAACTCAGCTCTTGCACGCGCCATGACTGCTGGCTCATCTTTTAAGATATATCCTTTTTCAAGCATTCTGGTCATGTATTGTTTGTTATATAAAAACGCAACAATGAATTGCCAAAGCCCAAAAGTACATAAAGTAAAAAGGAAATGAAGCGCAGCAACCCCAAGCTCACCGCGAATTAGCGGTACCCACCAGCCAAACAATAAATACGTCCAACTAAAACCAAAATAACCCATACGCGTTAATCCGTTTTTTGGGTTTTGAATAATGACAGCTGTAGCCATAAGAATAATCCTTTACTAAAAAATTTAACACTTACTCAATACATGTTTTTTGATAAGCAACTTCTGATGAAGGTAGGATTGCTTTTCCAAAATAAGATTGCACCACCACACGCAACATATCAAAAACAACCACCCATAGCACGAGCACAAAAAACATGGTGAGCCATGCATCTAAGTGCTGATTAAAAATAAGTTGCGGTGCAACTGCCGCCTTTTCAGGGGGTAATGTGCCAGCGGCTAACTTCGCTGCCATATCGTTTGCAGCGGCAAAAAATCCGACACGAATGTCCATGCTGGTGATTTTTTCCCATGCTGCAGTGCTAGTAATGACGATCAACCATAGTAAAGGCAAACCTGTCACCCAGGCAAATCTTAGCTTACCAGACTTCACTAAAATCCCAGTGCCTACACACAATGCAATTGCGGCAAGCATTTGGTTAGCAATGCCAAATAATGGCCATAAAATATTCACGCCACCATTGGGGTCGATCACACCGATATACAAGAAGTAACCCCAACCAGCTACGACCAGCGCACTGCTAATGAGCACCGAAGGCCACCAAGAAGTCTGCGCCATTTTTGGCCAAATATTACCCAACATGTCCTGCAACATAAAGCGACCAACCCGGGTTCCAGCATCTAAAGTCGTGAGGATAAAAATCGCCTCAAACATAATGGCAAAGTGGTACCACATCGCCAACAAACCTTTGCCAAAAAGGCTTCCAAAAATACTCGCCATGCCTACGGCCAAACTTGGGGCACCACCTGTACGCGCAAATAAAGAAGCTTCACCCATATCACTCGCGAGGGTGTTCATTTGCTCAACCGTCACAGGAAAGCCCCAAGATGAAATCATCGCAACGGCATCTGCGGCCTCTTTGCCTACCACACCCGCTGGACTATTAATTGCGAAGAATACGCCAGGATCCAGCACTGTAGCTGCGATTAAGGCCATGATTGCCACGAAAGATTCAAGCAACATGCCGCCATAGCCTATAATGCGAATATCACGTTCATTAGTGAGCAACTTAGGTGTAGTGCCTGAGGAAATCAGGGCATGGAAACCAGAAATAGCGCCACAAGCAATGGTAATGAATACAAACGGAAATAATGTGCCGCCAAAAATTGGGCCAGTCCCATCAATAAATTGCGTAATTGCTGGCATCTTAATTTGTGGATGCAACATCAAAATGGCCACCGTAAGCAAAATAATGGTACCAAGCTTCATAAAAGTAGAAAGATAATCACGCGGTGCAAGCAATAGCCAAACAGGCATAATCGCTGCCGCAAAACCGTAGGCAATCACCCACCACGCTAGGGTCAAGCCTTCATGGTCAAACAGCACACGTAAGGCTGGATGATGGTCTATCCAGCCACCACTGACTACCGCTAAGAGCAGCAAAGCCACACCAAGCGCTGAAGCTTCCAAGACTTGCCCAACACGAATGTGGCGCATATAAAGCCCAACAATCATGGCAATAGGGATCGTTGCAGCAACGGTAGAGGTTGCCCAAGGGCTATGCTTCATCGCATTGACCACCACAAGCCCAAGCACGGCAATCAAAATAATCATGATAGCAAATGTGCCTACTAAAGCAGCCGCACCGCCAATTGGGCCAATTTCATCTCGTGCCATTTGACCTAAACTTCGGCCATTGCGGCGCACTGAGCAAAACAAAGTGACCATATCCTGCACACATCCACCGAGCACTGCACCAAACAGAATCCAAAGCGTGCCTGGCAAATAGCCAAATTGCGCCGCAAGCGTCGGGCCAACTAAAGGGCCGGGACCCGCAATCGCAGCAAAATGATGTCCGAATACAATCCACTTGTTAGTCGGAATAAAATCGCGCCCATTATCTAAGCGCTCAGCTGGGGTTGCACGGGTTTCATCTACCAACAGGACTTTGGTCGCCAACCAAGCCGCATAAAAGCGATAAGCAATCGCATACACGCAAAGCGCCGCAGTAATAAACCAAAGTGCGTTAATACTCTCCCCTCGGTTCAAGGCAATGCCACCAACAGCGCAAGCACCTAGCAAAGCAATCAAGATCCAAATAAAGTTTTTCATCAACTTATTCTGCATTGTTATTCACTTTTGTAGAAATCATTAAAACAGCAACCAGCCCATCCACACTGCTGCCACTTGTATCACCAAGCTTGGCACTAATTGCCAAGCAAATACTTTACCACCGCTTACGATCGCAGCAATTACTTTGGCAATTGCATTAAAAGAAAATGCTGCCAATATGGGTAGCACAGCATCGACTGCTGCAAGTTGGTGGTTCGCCACAAAAGAAGCCACGGAAACAGTGGGCGCATGAGCATCAATTAATCCCACAAATGCGGAGCCTATGACCAAACCCGCTTGCCCAAACCACTGATTAAGGCCTGCTGAAACGATCAGCACAACCGCAATAATACCTGCCATAGAAAATGCAGTCTTAATCCCAAACGACTGACTGACTTTTCCTGCATCGGCCACGGGTCGATGCATTGCATTTAAGGTAAGCGCGCCACCACATAGCAATATAGCGACCCCACCAAAAATCAGAGGGATCGCTAGAGCCTTCAAAGTGGGCTGACTGACGGCGAACAAGATTAAGGTGATTTGTAAAATTGTCGAAAAACTTGAAAGCACTCCGCCAGCTACAGCAGAACCAAGCAAAGCAGGCGTCTCGCGTGCACGATGCCCCATTGCACTGATGGTAGCAATACTTGAAATAAAGCCCGACACCATGCCCACCAATGGCAAGCCAATCCGACCGCCAATGATGCGTAAAGCTAAATGCCCAAAAGCCCCTATCGCCATGACCAAAATGACCACCAACCACAAATTATGAGGATTGATTGCTTTAAATGGCCCCATGGGGGCATTGGGCATTAGCGGCAGAATAATTAATGTGGCGCCAGCAAGAATCAGGAAGTCATTGAGCTCTTCTCGCGTCACGACTCCAAGCACAAAGCCGTGTATAGGTTCTTTGGCTGAAAGTAATATCGCGGCGGCCACAGCAAGGCTAGCAGCCAATATTGGCGTGGTCATCGCCAGCGCACCCAATATCACCGTAAACAAAAGAGAAATTTCAGTGGTGAGGCCCAAGCGTTCATCACGACGAACATAAAACGCCACCGCTGCAAACAGCGCCACACAAAGCAAGGCCGCAAACAGCAACCAGAAGTTCATCCAAGAAGTTATCGCCCCCAGCATGGATGCAATGGTAAAAGTGCGGATGCCAGCTAAGGTGTTGTCTGCTTGCCCATTAGTTGCTTGTACTTTACTTTTGCTTCGCTCACGCTCAGCGCCGACCAACAAGCCAATCCCAAGTGCAACGCCCAAATTCAGAAGCACTATATTATCAATTAAATTAATTGCCACTTTTTGCAACCTTAATCACATGCATTGGATAAGAGTTTACAACAAGCCTCGCTCAGCGAAAGACATTGTCTCGTTTCCAGCAACAATAAAATGATCGAGCACACGAACATCGACTAAATCTAAGGCGTTTTTTAAGGCTTTAGTGAGTGCTTCATCCGCGCGACTAGGCTCTACGACGCCGGATGGATGATTATGCGCAAAAAGATAGCGAGCAGTTCTGCATCCGATAACGCCTCAACGCCTTTTTGCATGAGTTTTTCTCGTGGACGTTCGTCTGCAGGCCAGTCGGTAATTGCCATGATTGCTCCGTTTTTGTGTCGTGGAACGCAAATTTATATTAAAATGAAAGCATTACATAGTTTCAAAAACCCATGCAGAAAATCAGACACTTAGTATTAGGCATTACAGGTGGAATTGCAGCTTATAAAGCGGCGGAATTGGCGCGCCTATTAGTTAAGCATGGCATTACAGTGCAAGTGGTGATGACTGACGCTGCGTGTCAGTTTATTACGCCAATTACCATGCAAGCGCTTTCCGGCCGAGCTGTGCATACCAAAATGTGGGATGCGAGCATTGCCAATGGCATGCCACATATTGAGCTGAGCCGCGAGGCAGATGCGATCTTAGTAGCCCCCGCCAGTGCAGACTTTATGGCGAAATTAGTGCATGGTAACGCAGATGATTTACTTTCGACGCTTTGTTTAGCTCGGGACTGTCCATTATTAGTTGCCCCAGCAATGAACAAGCAAATGTGGGAAAGCCCAGCAACCCAACGCAACGTTGCTCAGTTATTAAAAGATGGCGTGAGGATTTTGGGCCCTGATAGCGGCGTGCAAGCTTGTGGTGAAACAGGCTTAGGCCGCATGCTAAAACCAGAAGCTTTATTCGCTCAGTTACTCTCAAACTTAAATGCCGAATTACCTGCAAGGCCGCTTGCTGGTAAGCGCGTGTTAATTACCGCAGGCCCAACAGTTGAAAAAATAGACCCCGTCCGCGCGATTACCAATTTAAGCTCAGGAAAAATGGGCTACAGCATCGCTGAAGCAGCGATTGAAATGGGCGCTGAAGTGACGTTGGTTAGTGGCCCTACCCATTTAACTGCACCAAGCTTAGCAGCAGTCATCGCGGTCGAAAGTGGTGCTGAAATGTTTAATGCTGTCATGGCAAATATTAGCCCTCAAGATATTTTCATCAGTGTGGCCGCTGTGGCTGATTACCGTGTGGCAAGCCCTAGCGCTGAAAAAATTAAAAAAAGTCGTGCCGCTCTTAATATTCAGTTGGTGCCTAACGAAGATATTTTGGCAACAGTAGCAGCATTACCAAATGCCCCGTTTTGCGTAGGATTTGCTGCGGAGAGTGAAAACTTATTGGCTTACGCTGAAGAAAAGCGAAAAAGAAAAAACATTCCTTTGATCGTTGCAAATCTTATCTCCGAAGCTTTAGGGACAGATGAAAGCACGCTAACGCTTTTAGACAGCCAAGGTGCACATCCTTTGCCAAAATCGAGCAAAGCCAAATCTGCGTGGGCGCTGTTAAACCATATCGCAAAAATGCTTTAGAAACTTTTATATAGAAAGTCACGTTAATGAGTTTACAAGTCGAACTTAAAATTTTAGATAGTCGCTTAAATGAGAACATGCCAGCTTATGCCACTAGCGGCTCAGCAGGCTTAGATTTACGCGCTTGTATTAACGAAGCGATTACCATCAAACCCGGTGAAACTACGCTTATTCCAACAGGCATGGCTATTCACCTTGCTAATCCTGCTTATGCAGCGATGATCCTGCCTCGTTCAGGTTTAGGCCATAAACATGGCATCGTGCTGGGTAATTTAGTCGGGTTAATTGATTCAGATTATCAAGGGCAATTATTTGTTTCTTGCTGGAATCGTAGCCAAGAAGCCTTTGTGATGAACCCGATGGAACGCATGGCGCAATTAGTCATTGTGCCTGTTGCGCAGGCAAACTTTAGCGTAGTTGCTGAATTTAACGCGAGCGAGCGCGGTGAAGGTGGTTTTGGCAGCACAGGCAAACATTAATTAAACGTTCAGCATATTCAAAAATATTCGAATTAACTTGAAAGCGAACGAGTTTTCATGGTATAAATGCGGTCTTTCGAATTTCGGTATGCAGTATCAGGAGAGTAGTATGGCGCGCGTATGTCAAGTAACCGGCAAAAAGCCGATGGTGGGAAATAACGTTTCTCACGCAAATAACAAAACAAAGCGTCGTTTTTTACCTAACTTGCAAAATCGCAAGTTTTGGGTCGAAAGCGAAAATCGTTGGATCAGTATGCGTATTACTAACGCTGCACTTCGTACTATCGACAAAAATGGCATTGATGCTGTTTTAGCTGGTATGCGCGCTGCTGGCGAAAAGATTTAAGGACTCATCATGCGTGAAAAAATTAAACTAGAATCAAGTGCTGGTACAGGTCATTTCTATACCACGACTAAAAACAAACGTACCATGCCAGAAAAAATGGAAATCAAGAAATTTGATCCTGTTGTTCGTAAGCATGTGATTTACAAAGAAACGAAATTAAAATAATTCGAGCATTCTTCGAGTTATTTACCCAATAAAAAACCCGCTATTAGCGGGTTTTTTATTGTCTGCATTTTTATCTAAATCGTCTAATATGAGCAACCTAAATCACATCATCCCAATTTCTAACTGATGACTTTGGCTCTTCAACAACAGGCTCAACATTTGCAACCTCTTGTAATGCGGGAGCAGTCAGCAAGCGGACCTCTCTTTGAGGATAAGGCACAACGATGCCATACCTCTTAAACTGCCGCCAAATCTCCAAATACAAGTCTGATTGTAAATTCGCGTGCCCTGCTTCTGGATCAGCAATCCAGAAAGAGAGATTCAAATCAATACCACTCTCGCCAAAGCCTTTAATTTGAACTTCAGCAGCAGGCATTTTCAAAATCCTTCCCTGACCATTTGCAGCATCCTTCACAACAGCCATCGCTGCATCCAAATCGCTTTCATAGCTTACCTGTATTGGCAGCGTGATACTCCCTTTGCGATCGGTGTATGAGTGGTTAATGACCGCTGTTGCCATTAAAATTTCATGGGGGATCACCACTTCAGTACCATCAAGCTTACGAAGGATCATATAACGGAATCGCAATTCACTTACAACGCCGTAATGGCCATCCACAGTCACCACATCGCCAATATGCACTGAATCATCAAGCAAAATCGCAAAACCGCTTACATAATTGCTTGCAATCTTTTGTAAGCCAAAACCCAAGCCAACACCAAGTGCACCACCAAAAACTGAAAGCAATGTGATATCAATACCGACCGCCGACATGGCAATCAATATCGCCATGATTGAAAGCGCAATACGAATAAGCTTAGATAGCACAACACGAACATTCACATCAACTCGCTCGGCGAGCATCATTCTATTTTCGATGAGGCGACTTAATGAAAGCGACACAAACAGCGTAAATAAAATAGTGAGAATTGCTTGAATAATGATTAAGGCATTGAAATGGGATTTGCCAACTTTAAATGTGATGTCTTCCAGAAAATTAAGAATCTGTATCCAAAAGCCGCTCAAATGGAGCGCTAAAACAATACAAACAACTCTGGAGATCACATTCTCCATTGTGCGCATCCAACTACCCTCCGTGAAGATGTAGCGCATACCATAGATACACAATCGAATCGCAACCATCGCCCACAACAAATTAATCGTCACCACCAACAAGCTAACGTGTTGCCATTGACTCAGCACATAGCTGCCGATATAAACCAGCACAAGTGAAGATAATGGAAACAGCACGCGATTGAAGCCACCGATACCCACTTTCCAGCTACCAGGGGAATAAGTCATCACATAAGAACGAGCCATCCCGCTCAATACCCATGCTGCTGCAAGGCTGGCACCTATTACCGCAAACTGCCAAAGCATGGATGCTTTCGGCAAATCCTCAAGCAACTCTGACCAAATTAAATGCATCTCTGTATTCATCGTAAAAATATCGCCGCTAAACCAAGAAAAATAAAGAAACCACCACTATCAGTCATCGCGGTAATAAGCACGCTAGAACCAACCGCAGGGTCTCGACCAAACTTAGTCATGACTAAAGGAATCATCACGCCCATGATAGCGGCAAGAAGCAGATTGAGCGTCATCGCCGCAGTCATCACCACACTCAATGTTGTATTTTGATAGAGTGCATAAGCAATTCCACCAAGTACGCTACCCCAAATCAGTCCATTTAATAAACTAACACCAAGTTCTTTTTTGAGTAAAGAATGCGTATTATGTGAAGCAATTTGGCCTAATGCCAAGCCACGTACAATCATTGTGGTCGTTTGATTTCCAGAGTTACCCCCTATACCAGCAACAATAGGCATGAGGGCTGCCAACGCGACTGTCTTTTCAATAGAGCCTTCAAACAAACCAATCACACGGGATGCAATCAGCGCAGTCACTAAATTTACCGCCAACCATGTCCAACGGTTTTGCACAGACTTCCACACGGAGGAGAAGAGGTCTTCTTCTTCACGTAAACCTGCCATAGAAAGCATGTCGCTTTCAGCTTCTTCGCGAATATAATCCATGACCGTATCAACGGTAAGACGGCCGACCAGCTTATTATTCTCATCAACAACCGGCGCTGTTACCAAGTCATAACGCTCAAATGCCTTGGAAGCATCATCGGCCAGATCTTCTGGGTGGAATACAACGGGATCATCAGCCATGATTTCAGCCACGCCGAGATCCAAATCTTTGACGACTAGTCGCTTTAATGGCAATACACCACGAAGAATGTCATGTCTATCTACAACAAAAAGCTTATCGGTGTGGTCTGGCAAAGTACCAATGCGGCGAAGGTAACGCAGCGCTACTTCAAGGGTAATATCTTCGCGAATAGTGACAATATCAAAGTCCATTAATGCGCCAACAGCGTCATCTGGATACGCCAATGCGGACTTTAATCGCTCACGATTTTGGAAGTCTAGGCTGTCTAGGAGCTCATGAAGAACGTCTGTTGGTAAATCAGGTGCTAAATCTGCAAGCTCATCAGTATCAAGCTGTTCCGCGGCGGCAAGAAGCTCTTCACTATCCATATCTGCGATAAGGGTTTGACGAACCGCATCTGAAACCTCAAGAAGAATCTCACCATCGCGTTCAGCTTTGACCAATTCCCAAACATCTAAACGTTGCGCTAATGGCAATGCTTCAAGAATATGGGCAACGTCAGCTGGGTGAAGCTGGTCTAACTTTTTCTGAAGAAGGTTAAGATTTTGTTTGTGTACAATCGACTCAACTAGTGATTGCTTAGGCATGTCTAACTCTTGCTTGTGAACAAGATCTTCAATAAGCTTATGCTTATCTAGCAAATGGATCACTTGCTGTAAACTTTCTTGTAAGCTTTCTTTGATTTCTGGGATTTCTGCCATTTCGTTTACTCGCAGAGAATTAGCAATGCTTTGATAAATGCATAAACGACAAGCGTTACAGCAGCTTTTGATGTTATAACATATCTCACAATAAGATTTAAAAAAACTCGATTACAAGAGCTTAATCAGATGCCAAAAGAATACATTTTATATGGAACCAGCGGTTGTCATTTATGTGACGAGGCCGAAAGCATCGTCAGCGCAGCAATAATAAACCAAAGCATTATCTTCATAAAACAGGACATTATCAATGATGATCATCTACTTCATCAATACGCTTTAACGATCCCTGTATTTAAGAGCCTAGCAACAAAAGAAGAGCTATGCTGGCCATTTACGAAAGAAGTGATTCAGGCCTTTATTAGACAATAAAAAAGCCGGCTATTAACCGGCTTTTTTATCTAAATCATCATACTTAGTCAGCAACAACTACTTCTGCTGAGGTATCTGGACGATCTACAAGTTCAACTAATGCCATAGGCGCATTGTCACCATTACGGAAACCGCATTTCAAAATACGTAGGTAACCACCTGGGCGTGTTGAATAACGTGGGCCAAGTTCATTAAACAATTTACCAACAATATCTCTGTCGCGTAAACGGCTGTACGCCAAACGACGATTTGCCAAAGTTGCATCTTTACCTAAAGTGATCAAAGGCTCAGCGATACGGCGAAGCTCTTTTGCTTTTGGCAAAGTTGTTTTAATAATTTCATGGCGCAACAATGAAGTTGCCATGTTACGCAACATTGCCTGACGATGGCTGCTGGTACGATTTAGTTTACGATTACTGTTGCGATGACGCATAGTGATATCCTCACACCTTTGCTATTATACTTTTTCCAGGCCAACTGGCGGCCAGTTCTCTAGTTTCATGCCTAAAGTTAGACCTTTAGACGCTAAAACATCTTTAATCTCGTTAAGTGATTTACGACCCAAGTTAGGGGCCTTCAATAACTCATTTTCACCACGTTGAATCAAATCACCAATGTAGTAAATATTTTCAGCTTTCAAGCAGTTCGCAGAACGAACTGTTAACTCTAAATCATCTACCGGACGTAATAAGATAGGATCAACTTGTGGTACTTGCTTCACTTCAACTTCAGTTGGTGCACCTTCAAGGTCAGCAAACACTGACAATTGACCAATAAGAATACGAGCAGCATCACGAATCGCTTGTTCTGGCTCCATCACGCCGTTTGTTTCAACGTCCATGATAAGTTTATCCAAGTCAGTTCTTTGTTCTACACGAGCACTTTCAACATGATAACTAACCTTGTTGATTGGGCTAAATGAAGCGTCAACCATAATGAAACCAAGAACACGGTCTTCATCTGTTTTTTGACGAACAGGCACTGGTTGATAACCACGACCTATTTCAACTTTAACTTCCAAATTCAACTTGCCACCTTTAGTAAGATGAGCAATAACATGATTTGGATTGAAGATTTCAGCATCGTGGCCTGTTTCAAAATCTGCAGCAGTTACAACGCCTTCAGAAGACTTGTTCAAAGTCAGCACTGTTTCGCTCTTATTATTGAGCTTCAAAGCAACACCTTTGAGATTCAACAAAATATCAACAACGTCTTCTTGAACGCCGTCAATGGTTGAATACTCATGAACAACACCATCAATTTTCACTTCTGTAATTGCGAAGCCAGGAATCGAAGATAGCAATACACGGCGCAATGCGTTACCTAATGTATAACCAAAACCACGTTCCATAGGCTCTAAAGTTACACGTGCGCGCAATGGTGAAATTACTTCAACATCCACAACACGTGGCTTCAAATATTCAGTCGGACTGTTTTGCATAAACTTTCCTTACGGTCCTAAATTAAATTACTTAGAGTAAAGCTCAACAACGAGTGATTCATTAATTGTTGCAGGTAACTCATCACGTTGAGGCTTGGCTTTAAAGGTACCCTTAAGCGCCTTAACATCAACTTCAATCCACTGTGGGAAACCACGAAGTTCAGCTGCAGCCAACGCGCCTTTAATACGCAATTGATTGATTGATGCTGGAGCAACTTGAACAGTATCACCAGGCTTTACTTGATATGAAGGAATGTTCACACGCTTACCATTAACTAAAATACTATTATGGCGAACAATCTGACGAGCCTCAGTACGTGATGCACCAATACCCATACGATAAGTAACATTATCTAAGCGACACTCTAATAACTGCAACAAGTTCTCACCTGTAATGCCTTTTAGACGATCTGCTTCAGCATAATATTTACGGAATTGTTTCTCAAGTACACCATAAATACGACGTAATTTTTGTTTTTCACGCAATTGAACACCGTAGTCAGATAAACGTTGATTACGACGTTGACCATGTTGACCAGGTGGGAAATTACGTTTTTCGATAGCGCATTTGTCTGTGAAACACTTTTCGCCTTTAAGGAAAAGTTTTTCGCCTTCACGGCGACACTGACGGCACTTAGGATCGAGATTTCTAGCCAAGGTATTTCTC
>Ga0114958_10000768_pt1 | contig 26925 bp, 19 predicted proteins | sample C_130208_EF_Meta_FD_89577 | JGI IMG/M metagenome (GOLD analysis project Ga0114958, IMG submission 89577) | Freshwater microbial communities from Lake Croche, Canada to study carbon cycling - C_130208_EF_MetaG | ecosystem: Environmental > Aquatic > Freshwater > Lake | place: Lake Croche, Canada... | reverse complement strand
ATTTATTTTCATTTCTTATCTTGTTAAGAAATATGAATTAATAGGTTAATATTTATTTTCATTTCTTATCTTGTTAAGAAATATGAATTAATAGGTTAATATTCATTTTCATTTCTTATCTTGTTAAGAAATATGAATTAATAGGTTAATATTCATTATCATTTCTTATCTTGTTAAGAAATATGAATTAATAGTTTAATAGTTTAATAGTTTAATAGTTTAATAGTTTAATATTCATTTGATTACTTTGTTAAAAATAACCATAAATTTTATTCTAAACTTTATTAATGGATATTCCTTTAAATTTTCTTATAAATTTAAATAATAAAAATGAATCAAAACAATTAACAGAAAAACCACTAACTAGAAGATATTGGCCTGTACCTAATCCTATTCAAACAACTATTGAATATCAGAATGTAAATGTGGATTTAAGATTACGTAAAGATGTAACAAATTTTTTTCATGAAAAAGTTATTAAATGGATAACAAATTATCCCGAATTTTCTCAATATAAATCAAAATTATCATCAATAAAAACTATAGATGGACAATTATTTATATATAAAATATTAAGAAAATTTATTAAAAAGTCTGGAATAAATTGGTATGATTTACGTGATAATTATTCAATTGTTAAAGAATATATTAATACTAAATTATCCTCATTTGATAGTTAAATATATTCCCTATTTAGAGCGGTGCGTATTTTAAATGCCGGTTTTAATGACAAAAAAAATATTTATCGCTTTACTCATTAAAGAGTTTCTAAATTCTAAATTTGTAAAGGATTTTTATAATATAATAAAAGAAGATTATATTGAAAGATATAATGAATTTTTAATTGATAGTGAAATATTAAGCGTTCATTCAACGATACTATTAAAAAAAGTTATAAAAAAACATCTGGAAGTGGTGGACATAATTTATAGGTTTGAGGTCATCTAGAGACTTAATTAAAAAGAAAAATATTGATTCTAAATATTATGTTTATACAAAATGTGATAAAAAAACAAATAATTGGTCAATTACAGATGGAAAGTTCTCTGGAAAGCAACGCTTTCAAGAGAATACCTTCGGTGTCCGCAAAAACAGATAAAGTATTATTTAGACACGTTTATTTACACCTTTGCACATTTTAAACGCCGACTTAACGACGAAAAAATAAGCAAAAAATGCAAAAAATTGGTTAGTATCCGTCTTGAAACGGATATGAATTTTAAGAATTTACTACTCTACAAAATACATCTGGACGCTTTCCTGAATTTAATACAGAACTTACTATATTCAGCATATTTTGCACAGCATTCTGATATCTGTTATGAACTATTTCGCAATAATGCTTAACCATGCATTAAAAAATAATTTGTTTGTTATATTATATAATGAATTATGAAAACAAATATATAAAATATAAGACAAAGTATTTAGAATTAAAAAATAATAATATTAATAATAATAATATGATTGGTGGTGGTAAAAAAAAATTGAAAAAAAAAAAATTAAAACTAACAAATAAATTCATTAATAATCCAATGGACAATTTAATGAATTTAGAAGGTTTTCAGTCAATTATTGTTTCAAAAGATGATAATATTATTTTTCAATATGGTGATATTACATATAATAAAGGATATTTAGCATCCTGTAGAAAAAGCATATTAGCAATACTTTATGGTATGTATAATATAAATATAAATAAAACTTTAGAAGAATTAAACATTGATGATAAAAATAAATTATCAGATACAGAAAAATCAGCAACTATAAAAAATTTATTATCTGCAAGAAGTGGAATTTATCACCCTGCAAAAAATAATGGCGATGATAAAAATAAACCTGAAAGACATAGTAAAATTCCTAATGAAAATTTTGTATACAATAATTGGGATTTCAATGTTCTTGGGACGATTTTTGAACAAGAAACTGGTTTAACTATATATGATGCATTAAATGATTTAGGACAACAAATTGAATTTGAAGATTATGATTTAGAATTTAATAAAAAACAATACGAAAATCGTACTAAAGATAAGGACCTCGAATTATCAATACATCCATCTTATCATATATATTTATCTGCTAGAGATATGTTAAAAATAGGTAAATTAATGATAAATAAAGGAAAATATAATAAAAAACAAATTATTCCCAAGGAATGGATAAAGGAAATAACTTATTTACATACAAAAAAAGAAGAAAATTCCAAATTACAAACAGGTTATGGTTATATGTGGTGGGTTTTTGATGAAAATAAAAATAAACAACTTCATGGAGCATATATGGCACAAGGAGATAGAGGACAATGTATTATAGTAGTACCAAAATTGAATTTAATAATTGTTACGAAAAATTATCTTCCAAAAAAAACATTATTAACTACAATATTAGATATGTACACAGAATAATAAAATTAATTAAAAATTGTTATTATGTAATCATCGGAAAGCAACGCTTTCAAGATTGAGCGTTTGTGGTCCGACCAAATGCAATTAAGATTAATATTAACTAACAGATCAATATAAAATTTGTTAGTTATATTATATAATGAATTATGAAGACAAATATATAAAATATAAGAAAAAGTATTTAGAATTAAAAAATAATAATTTAATACAAACAGGAAGTGGTGGTTCAAAATTTTTAAATATTGTTATATTACATCATCCAATAACAAAAACTGCTAAACTTCAACAAGATATGAAACCATTTATAAAAAAATTATCTAAATTTGGCAAAATACATAATTATTGGTTTAATTTTGCAAAAGATGAATTTGAATTAGATGATTTATTGTTTGAAAATGTTGCATTAGATATTCACAATACATTTAAAAATTTAAAATCATTTTTAATAATTGCTTTAGAACACGCATGTCCTTTTGGTCTATATTATTCATATCATTATCCTAAAACATGTCAGGCTATAATATGTTATCCATTTAGATATTATTCAAAAGGATCTTATGAAAGAAGATTTTGGAAATTAAAAGAAAATGGTGGATATGCTAAAATAATTAAAAATTATGATGTAGATAATTATATGATTAAAATTAATAATGAAAGGCTACAAACTTTAATTAATGATAGTTCAGATTCAGGTAAACAAGCACTATGGTATGTTATAGATTTTTATATGCAAAAACAATATGATAAGATACCATTAAAATTTAAAGTTCCAACAATTATATATACAAGATTAGATTTAGATGTTAAATCAATAGTTGAACATAATTATGATCGTACAGATATAGCATCAATGAAACAAATATTTAGTGAAAATGATGCAATGCAACAATCTATGATGTGGAATTTTGAAAGAGTTAAATATGATGCAATGTTAAAAGATAATAATAAAAAATTATTAAAAATTAAATATTTAATTAGTGGATGGGAGGATAAACAAGATATTATTAATGAAGTTATTTTGTTAAAATCTGATGTTTAATTATTATATAGTTTATATAATAATATAAAACTAAATCAAAACATTAAATGAATCGAAATTAGTCAAATATTTTGGACGATGAATTATTAAAACCCATCAAATTTATTAAATGAATATTTTTGGAAAGTAATAGATAAAATAACTACTGATATGGAATTAAAAAACATTTTTAATTTAATAAAGTTATCAAAATCAGTGCATTTTGTTTTTTGATACTAATTAATAAATTAAATAAGTAATTCTTATACTAATTTTATTATTTTATTATAAATTTGCATAGATGATAAAAATTGATAATTTTCAGTTATATAATGAGCATCAAATGACATTATGAATTTTTTTTGTTTGGATATTTTTAATGTTCTAGTAAAACTATTTGTTAAACCATTAATAACTTCATTTTCATCATTTAATAATTGATTAAATAATATATTTTTATCTCTATTCTGCATCCAATTAATCCATCCTTCAATCTCTCTTAAAAAATGTCTCTTAAGATTGATATCAACTGGCAAATTAATATAAAATTTATAATCTGGATTTATTTTATAAAATTTGTTAGTTAGGTGTTCACTATTTAATCCAACAAATATAATTGATTTATTATTATGTTTATTTATAAAATCATCAATAAAATTTTGATATTTTTTACTGCTAAATTTTTTTGTATTTAATTTCATAAACTCTGCAAATAAATCATCTAAATCCTTAACAATAACTTTAGTTTTATAATGTTTTTTTAATTTTAGTCCTATGGTTGTTTTTCCAGAACCTGGTGCTCCTGAAATATGTATTATCATTATATATATTATATATTATATATTAATATTTACGCCATGTTGTTGGTTAATATTATTGATGCTACATTTTAATATTTTACTAACTATTATATCTATATTACAAACATAAAATTCTTTATTGCTTTTATACAAGTATTTATTTAACATAGATTTTAAACATGTTTCAACTTCTTTCCCACTTTTTGTTTTTTTATAGTATGCATTGGTTCTAACTAGTATTCAAAATAATATAACAAGAATTTTATAAAAAACAAAGTTTTTTATAAAGTAGCTTATTAAATAAACCTCCCACCTCTATTAAAAACACTATATTTAAAATCTAATATTAATGTTGATATGATAAAGCCCCTCACGGATGTGATATAATAAGATTTTAAATATAAAAAATTGATTTTATTTATGCTTACAATAAAGATTACTATAAAAATAAACAAATAAGTAAAAAATCATCAAAACACAGGAAACCTAAAATTTATAAAGATTAAAAACAGGCATTTAAAATACGCATCGCTCTAAACAAATATTTGTTTACTCTTATATAATATGGAATATCCCAAAGAAATTTTAGTGAAAGATTATTTTGAAATACATGATTATTATTCAAAAATATACGGTAAAGGAAGAACTATTATATTAATGCAGGTTGGATCATTTCATGAAGCATATTGTACAGATTCAGATGGTTTAGATTTGGTTAATTTATCTCAACAAATAGATGTATTTTGTACAAAAAAAAATAGTAATTTACCAATATCTATAAAAAATCCCAGAATGATCGGATTTCCAATTTTTGTTACTCGAAATTTTATCGATAAATTAATAGAATTAAACTATACAATTGTTTTAATTGATCAAGTATCTGAACCACCAAAACCTGATAGAAAAGTTACAGGTATCTTTTCACCAGCTACACATATTGAAAATAATAATACTAAAACAACACATCTAGTATCAATAGTTCTTGATAAAATTAAAGATACTAAAACAAATATACTACAATTATGTATTGGTATGACATCATATGATTTAACCACTGGAATTGGTGCAATATTTGAAACATATTCTAAAGCAGATGATGTTTTAATTGGTTTAGATGATGCACAACGTTTTTTAGAAACATATCCACCAAGAGAAATAATATTAGAAAATAATCTTAAAAACGAAGATATGGTTGCAAATATGAATATTAATGAAATTTTAGGATATTTGGGTATTAATCCAACAACAACATATTCTATAAATATTTGTAATCATAAAAAAATAGCATGGCAAAAAAATTTATTTGAACAAATATATAAAATAGAATCTAATATTGATATTATTGAATTATTAGGTTTACAATTTTTAAATTGGGCAAGATTAAGTTTGGTAATATTATTAGATTATGTTATTGCACATCAACCAAGACTTTTAGAACATTTATATATTCCTGAAATATTTTCTTCTCATAAATATTTATATTTAGGAAATAGAGCATTAGACCAATTAGATATTATACAAAAAACAAATCAAGATACATGTTTATTTAAAATTATTAATTTTACAAAAACACAAATTGGTAAAAGGTATTTATATACACAATTAACAATGCCATTAATTGATTCAGTAGAATTAAATAAAAGATACAATACAATAAATACAATTATTAATAATAATCACCAAGATAATATAGTTAAATATCTAGAAGATATTTATGATCTAGATAAATTAATCAGAAAATTAGAAATAAATATGATAAATCCTGGAGAATTATATCAATTATATATTAGTTTTTATCAAATTAATAAATTATTTTTATATTTTAAAGATAATAAACTTAAAAAGGTTTTTGGAATTAAACAAAAAAGCTTAATAAAACAAAGTTTTGAAATAATATCATGGATTGAAAATAAATTTGCTATTGAAAAAATTAATGGATTAAATTTTAATGCATTTTTTGAATCTGATAATTCATTTTATTTAAAAGAAACTCATAAAGAAATTGACGATTTACAAGATAAAATTAATATAACACAAAATTTTATGCAATATTTAATTAAAGCATTAGATGTTTATATTGATGATAAAGTTTATTTTAAAAAAAATGATACTGATAAAACAAAATCGTTAATTTCATTAAAATTTAATGATAGAGATGGTCATTATTTATTATTAACAAATAGAAGATGTGCAATATTAAAAAAAAATTTAGCAAAGGAAAAAACAATTGCAATTGGATCAATTATTTTAAATGTTAATGATTTAGAATTTACAGAATTACCAAAATCATTAAATACAAAAATAACAAGTCCAAAAATTCAAGATTTATCAAAAGATCTAGTTATTTTAAAACAAGCACTTGCTAAAAAATTAAAAGATATTTTTAAAGAAGATATGAAAAACTTTTTAGAATTATATATTGATACACTACATACTTGTACTAAAAAGATAGCATATATCGATTTTATAAATTCCGGTGCTATATGTGCAATTTCTAATCATTATGTAAAACCAATTATAACAGAAAAACAATCCAGTTTTTTTAAAGCTAAAGAAATGAGACATCCAATTATTGAAAAAATTAGTACAAATACAACTTATAGACCTCATGATATTGAATTAGGTTATGAAACTAAACAAGATGGAATACTTTTATATGGAATTAATTCATCTGGTAAATCAACATTAATGAAATCAATTGGTTTAAATATAATTTTAGCTCAGATTGGTTACTATACAGCTTGTACAAATTTTGAATATTCACCTTATACATCCTTATTTACAAGAATAAGCGGAAATGATAATATGTTTAGAGCATTAAGTGCCTTTATGGTTGAAATGACTGAATTAATGGCAATATTAAAAAGAAATGATAAAAAGTCATTAATAATTGGTGATGAAATTTGTAGAGGTACTGAAGAAAAAAGTGCAAATATAATTGTATGTTATATGTTAGAAACATTAGCAAAATCTAGTTCTAGTTTTATAACTGCAACACATTTACACCAAATTGCATTAATGGATTCTGTTATACAATTACAAAGAGTTAAATCTAAACATTTAAAAATTTCATATGATCAAATAAATGATACATTAATTTATGATAGACACTTATCTGATGGACCCGGTGAAACATTCTATGGATTACAAGTCGCTAAATTTTTAATGAAAGATAAAAACTTTAATGAAAGAACAAATGAAATATTAAAAGAATATGATGATACGCACTCTAATATTTGTTCTTTACAAAATGTTCATAAATTATCAACATCAACATCAAAATATAATTCTCAAGTTTATTTAAATTGTTGTGAAATATGTAAAATAACAACACAATTAGAAACACACCATATTGTATGGCAAAAAGATTTTAATGAAAAAAATATAAATGATAATAAATTTTATTTAAAAAAAAATGATTCAGCTAATCTAGTTACTTTATGTACAAAATGTCATGATAAAGTAGATAGAAATGAAATAATTGTTAATGGTTGGATAAATACATCTACTGGACGTAAATTTGATTATGAAATTATAGAAACACCTGTTAAAAAATCTAAATATTCTGATGAATTAATTAGTTTTGTTAAATCAATTGAATCAAAAGTTAAATCCGACGATAAAATTGCTATTATTAAAATTAAAGAAAAATATAATAAAAAATTGTCATCGAAAACAGTACTGAATATATGGCAAACTAATACTGCTTAAATATTTTATTACATTAAAATAAAAATAAAATTGATATTAATAATATCAATTTTATTTAATAATTATCTATTAGATAATTTTATTTATTGTGGACCTTTATATTTATTATTTAAAAATACACCTACACCACCAACTGCAGCTACAGCAACAACAAAAACACCAAGTTTTACATTCGTACTTGCGGTACCAGTGGTAGCAGTACCATCAACATTAGCAGTACCAGCAGTAGTAGCATCAGTAATACCTAATTTACCTTTTGCAACCATAAGCCAATAAGCATATGCTGAAATTACAACAAATACAAACAAACCATACAAACCCTTTACATCATTTGGAGCTTTATCAAACATTTTATATTATAAACTAGATATTTTTTTTAATTAAATTAAATTATAATTTTATATATTTTATAATTGTTAATTTAAGTATATATCATTTTTATATAATTTTTAGAATATTTTTAGAATATTTTTATATTTTTTAAACTTAAAATAAAATTTATAATTATAAAAAATTGTTAAATGTTAAATTTATTCATTTTTAACAAAAATATGATTAAAATATGTGAATAACAAAATTATATATATCAAAAATTGTTATTCTATGATAAATATAATTATAACAGTTAAATAATGCTATAAAAATAATTGATTAAAAATATTATTAATATATAATATTATATAATAAAATTAATGAATTCAATTATTATATTCACAGATGGTGCTGTTCCAAATAATCAAAATAAAGGCAATAGAAAAGGCGGTGTTGGTGTTTTCTTTGGTCAAAATGACCCAAGAAATATATCGTTTAGTATTAAAGAAACATCTAAAATTAAAGTTACAAATCAAGTTTGTGAATTATTAGCATGTATAAAAGCTTTAGAAACTATTATATCAACAACAATTATTACTAATAATTTAATTGAACTAAAAACTGATTCAATGTATATTGTTAATACAATAAATAATTGGGCAAAAAAATGGGTAAAAAATAATTGGAAAAAATCAGATAATAAACCAATACAAAATGAAGAATTAATTAAAAAACTTTATTATTTATCAAAAAATATTAATGCTAAAATAACACATGTTAAAGCACATAAAATAGAACCTAAAATAAATTCTATTGAATATTTTGATTGGTATGGAAATTATATGGCTGACAAATTAGCAACTACTGCTGCTGCTAATATTAGTAAATAATTAGAGTAATTAATATATCTAATCTGTTTCTGAATTTATACTAACAACATTAGATGTTATATCATCAATCATTTGAAAGCGTTTTGGAACTTCGATAAAATTAACAAACTTTTTAAATAATGCATTATTATTTGTATCTGTAAATTTATAATTTATATTCACAAATAATTTTTTATCTTTTTTAATTGGAACCATGAAATTAGGAATAACACCTTGGTACGATGTTATAGTTCCTTTATAGTGATATCCTTCATCACCAAAAATTTCAATATCAAAACCCATTGGCTTTTCAATAGTTTGGCCATTTTCAGTTGTTGTTGTTACAATTGTTGGTATATTTAATGCTAAAAAATTATGAGATACTTTAACTTTTTTTGTTGTTCTATTCATATTTTTATCAATATGTTCGTGATCTTCTGTCATTGTACGTTGTGTAAAAAAATAATCTATATTTTGAAATGGTTTTTTATAAAATTTTAAAGAATTAAAAGCTTCTCCTAGATCAGCCATATTTTTATATTATATATATTATAATTTTACCCTTAAATCTATAGTTACTATTTACATTAATTATCGTTTACATTAATTATCGTTTACTTTAATTATCGTTTACATTAATTATCGTTTACATTAATTATCGTTTACATTAATTATCGTTTACTTTAATTATCGTTTACATTAATTACATTGGTTTATAAAAATAGTTATCGTCATTTTTTTTATCAAAAACATAATCTATACTATTAAGATATAATTCAATTTCAGAATATTCAATATTATATAAAGTTTTTGCTAACATATTATATTCAAATTCTAAAATTGGTTTATTTCTTTTTATAGTTTCGGTTGCACATTTAATAACATCTAACTCATGACCCTCTACATCAATTTTTATAAAATCTATATTATTTAAATTTAAAGAATCTAACGTTATTTGTTCAATATCTGTTTCATCATTACAAAGTGTTGTATATATACATCCTCTTGAATGATTACTATGTTGTACTGTTTTAACAAAACCATGTACAGAACCTAATGATTTATTAATTAAATTTACATTTATTATATTATTTATTTTTAAGTTTTCTTTTGATTGATTATAATTATATACATCTGGTTCAAATGCAATAATATTGTTAAATAATTTAGAATATACTATTGAATGTGTTCCAATATTTACTCCTATATCTAAATATGTGTTATTTCTTTTTGTTTTATTAATATAATCATTGATAATTGTTATTTCTCCACTATATGGTTCTGCATTACCAGAATTAATATAAGATACTTGAATGTTGTCCGGTGTAAAATATACATCATTATTAAACTTTGCAATATAATTTTTTTTAATATAAATATTGTTAAAAATATCATTAAAAGTTTCAGATCTATGCTTTGTTGTATGATGTTGTCTTACTAAGTCCATGCCTTTTTTCCTCATGTTATCAATTAATTGTCTATTTTCTGAATTTAAAATCCATTTAATTTTAGTTTCTAAATTATTTTTGTTACAAAAAATACAATTTATATTATCATAAAATCCTAAATTATTGAGATCCTTTTCTATAGTGTCTTCAACAAGCAATAAACTACCTACACTACATATTTCAAATACTTTTAATAAAATAAACTTAAATAATGAAGCATCGACGAAACAACATAAATACTCATTAAGTTTTTTATAGTATATATCATTAATACAATTATGACTGTAATTATTATATGATGGATGGATGAGATATTCAATATAATCTTTAAATATAATATCATTAGTTATAAACATTCTTAATGGATATACTTCATTAACTGCTCCACTTATAAAAATTTTATTTATAGGATTATTATTAAAATTTATATCTTTAAAAAAATCATCGACAGCTGAATAAGGTATATGAAATGTATTAAATAAGTTAATATTATTATACATTAATTTAATTTCATCTGTATTAAATAAATATTGATATGGTGATATTATTATATCTGCATTTTGAATACATTTATTTCTTATTTTTTTGTAAGGATATAAATCATCTATTTTATAAATTATTTGGACATTATCACATTTTAAAAGAGATATATCAAAATCATCATATGTAACACATAATACAATACTTTTATTATTTTTAATGTTTTCAATATTTATATTACTTAATTTAATAATTTTCCAACCAAAATTTTCAAGATTTTTAACAAATGTAAAATGTTCTTGGGTTAAATATGTTTCAATCCAATCTGTATAAATAACATATTTTATTAATTTATTTTTTAAAGATTTATTAATAAAATAATTAATAGGCATATTACCTTCTAATATTTCTTTTTCTGTTTTATCTTCTAATTTTTTATATACTGCATTTACTAATACTATTAATGGTTGAAAATTACGTATAATTTCTTTATAATTTTCATATGGTTTATCTATAAATTCAGAAACACAATTATAAAAAATAACTGGATATAAATTTTCTATTCCATTTAAAATATAATAATTATTATATAAATTAATATTTGTATCATACATATTTTGCAACATTGTATTACCAATATCACTCCATCCTAGATTTGTCCATTTAATATCTAATACTTTTCTCATTTCTTTTTTCCATTCAATCATAAGTGGTGTTTTTGCTTTACTTCCAAAAATTCCATTACATAATGTATTACCTTCTATTATAAAAAACCCATTATTTTTTTCATTTAAATCAAATAAGTTATCAAGTGAATCCACGACAAGTGTATCACTATCTATCCATATACCACCATAATCACAAATAACATTAATTCTTACAAAATCTGCTTGATGAGCTGGACATAAATTATTAAAATAATATGGTATATCATTAATATAATTACTTATATTTTTATCTGTTATTAAATGTATTTTATAGCCAATACCATTTGTTGAATGTAAATATATTAAACGTCGTAATACAGTAATTAATGAATATTCCTTACCAACCCAATATAAAAAGAGATTTCTTGATTTCATTATATATATATAATTATATGCCTTTATATAAATTAAATTATCTTAATCACTCAAATTGTTTTTTAATATATGAAAAAATTTTTGAATAATATTCAACAACATCTTTTATAATTTCTCTAATATTTCCGGCTTTTTCTAATTTGTAATGAAAATGTACTTTTTTTGATAAAGGATGTGGTAAATTATAACCAGCAAAAATTATACTTGGATGTAATTGTAAACCACGTGATATTAAATTTCCTAAAGTATGATCTTCATTATTTACAATTATTAAACCTTGTAATGTATCTTCTTCTGTTTTTATTTTATTTTTATATTCTTCTTCAAGCAATTTTAAAAAATTACGTATTTTTCTTTCAATATTAATCATTGCAATATACATAATTCGTTTTTCATCAATCTGACCACGAGATTCAATATAAAAATCAAACTCATTTTCTGTTACTTGTTTATAACCTGCAATACATACAGCACCATACATTGCATCTTCATGTTCACATCCTAATTTTGTAATAGCACTAAAACTAATTTCTTGACCTGGTTGTAATTTAACTATAGGTATATGTGTTTTATAAGGTGAATCAATCTGTTTCTCGTCATAATAAAATTTAGCATCTTTTGTACTAACAGTCATAATATTAGTTGTGTTATTTTTAGCTTTTACATACATTGTAAATTGTTTTAAATTTGAGATATTTAATGTTTTTTCAATACCAAGTTCTATATTATCTATATTATCATTATTATCTTCTTCTGGAATATCGTCTAAAAGTGGATCAGTTGATTTAATATTATAATCAATAAATTCTATTGTATTTTCAATACCCCAAATAGGAAGATGTCTTAATCTTAATTTTAAATATGTATTATTAAAAATAGATGAATTTTTTTCAAATGTAAATTCATTAAATGCATAAATTGGAATATCTGTAAAAATTGTACGTCTGATTGTATTTGCTATAATATAATTGATATTGGGACCAGATAATTTAAAATCTAGTCTGGAATTACCCAATTCATTGTCATGTTTAATATCTGTAACTTTTAACTTGTTTACTGAAATCATTATATATATATAATTATAAACTCTTTTTAATATAAATTTCATTTTTTTTTAATGTTTTTTAATTAAAGAATTATCTTTTATAAAGTAATAATGAAAGTAATATTTTATTCTGAACAATGCGACTATTGTAAAAAGTTATTACAATATTTAGACAAATATAATATTAAATCTTTATTTAAATTAGTTAATATTGATAAAACACAAGCACCAAAAGATATAGATATAGTTCCTACAATTATTGATACTGAATTAAATCAACCATTAAAAGGAAAAAAAGCATTTGAATATCTATTACATGTTAAATATTTTAATAACCCAACTAATAATATTGATTATATTAAAGAATTACCAATAAATCCAGACATCAAAGAAGATGATAAAGCAATAAAATCTGATACTATTGATTTGGAAATTAATAATTCAAATACATTTAGTATTAAATCAGATAGTCTAATAAATGATTTATTTAGAGAAAACGATTCAACAACATTTTATGAATCATCAAAAAAACAAGAAATAGCAGAATCATCAAATGAAATGATTAAATTAAGGCAAATTCAAGATAAAAAATTACAAACACTATTAAAATTAAGAGGTTCAACCGATAAATAAAAAAGTTGATATTTTTATTAATAATCATATAAAGATAAATTATTAATAAAATATAATGAATACACCGCAATTTTTAATTAATGCTTTATTAGAAGAACATAAAAGAAATTATTCTGATAATTTAGCAGATAATATTACAAAACTTAAAAAAACACTTTATGAAAAAGGAATATTGACTAAGGAATATTTGGAAGATAATTTAATGTTATTATATCATAAATATGATTCACCTATTACGACTGAATTAGAACGTGAATGTAGATCATTAGTTATTGATTTGACTACATTAAAAATTAAATCATATAGTTGTGAATCACCACGACTTAATAAAGATGGATCTTGTCAAGAATTATTAGCTAATTCAACTGAAAAACAAATTATTACAACATGTTATGAAGGAACATATTTATCTTTATTTCATCATAATGATAAATGGTATAATTCAACACGTAGATGTTTAGATAGTAATAAATCTATTTTTACAAATGGCGATACACAAGTTAATCTATCACATTTTAATATGTTTGAGGAAATTTTAAAAAAAGCAGGTTATGTTAATTTTGATGATTTTTGTTCAAAACTAGATAAAAATAAATCATATTATTTTGTATTAATTCATCATAAAAATAAACATATTATTGATTATTCTTCACAATTTGGTAAAGAATATGCTTGTGTCTGTTTAACATCAATACGTGATGAAAATATGTGCGAATTGGATATTTATAATGATCAAAGTTTAGTTAATTTTATTGTAGATAATACATATAATTCATTGTTTTTATCACCTAAACATGACTCTATAGAATCATTTTATGAATTAAATAAAAATTGTAATTATGATTTTACGGTTGTACCAGAATCTGAAGGTATTATAATTCGTGTTTGGTCTAATACATTACAAAAATATAATTTAATTAAATTACAAAATGCTAATTATCAATTAGCACAAGTTGTTGGAACTGAACAAAATATTTTTAAAGGTATCCTATATTTATATCAAATTGATAAACTTGCAAATTATTTTGAAAATAATTCAGAAAATAATTTTAATAAAATTGTTAATCCAATTAATACAACTGAAACTTATAATACTGTTGGTATTGTTGATGCTGTTTTTAAAGTTTGTACATCTGAATTATTTGTATTATTTAAATTGTTATGGTCATTAAAAGATGGAAAACAACAAAATAAATATTTATATAATATATTACCAAAAGAATACAAAGATATATTATTTGGAATTAAAGGGTTATATTATAAAAAGAAATCATTAAATTATAATAATAAAGATAGTAAAGATAGTAAATCATATCATCTTAAATTGAGTGATATATATAATTATTTAAAAAATCTACCAATTGAACAATTAATTGCATTTATTCATATGAGAAAACTTATGTTTAATTGGTCAAGACTTTGTTCTAATGAAAATCTAGCATTAAAAGATTTTAATACAATTTCTATGTATTGTAATAAGGTACATATAAAACTTTGTGCAATATTTACACATAAATTATATCCAAATATTATGCCAACTGATATACCACAACAAAAAACTGTTCCTGTTTCTATTTTTATTCCTATTATAGAATAAATTATTTAAATAATTCTTGTGCAATTTTAAGATAAGTTGATTTATTTATATCAACTTCAATTGTGATTAACTCTTTTTTATTATTTAGATCAATATTTAATTGTAATGTTATTCTAACTTTCTTTCCTTTATTTTTATTATTAATAATATTAATATTAAAACTAGATATATTATTTATTATATTAGATTTATTTATTTTGGTATTTTCATTACTGTCTTTATCACTGTCTTTATTAAAATCTTCCGTTTCATAGTCTTCATATTCTATTTCATCATTATTACTATTACTATTACTATTACAATTACAACCGCAATTAGTACAAGTAACATTATCATAACATAAACAATTATCACAACAACCGCAATTATAAAAATCACTTTTTTCTATCCATGATACAACATCTGTTTCATCATCTGCTTCATAATCTAATAAATAAACCTTATTTTTTAATGTATTTTTATTATTCATATCATATATTTAGAATATAAAAAAAATTGATATTTTAAATATTATAATACTATTTACATTATAATATTTAATGACACATCATATGATACATCAACCATTAATAAATATCGGCACATTAGGTAGCGTTTCTGACGGAAAATCTACTTTAATTGCAAAGTGTACTGGTACACTAACCCAACGACATGCAAATGAACAGCATCGTAATATTACTATCCGTCAAGGGTATGCTAATATGAAAGTCTGGAAAGAAAATGATCAATATTATACAACTGATTCAAAACCACAAACATTTACAACAGAAAGCGGTGATAAGTGTACATTAGTTAATCACATATCATTTATTGATTGTCCTGGACATCAGGAACTTATTAAAGTAATGTTAACATCAATTGAACAAATGGACGGTGCAATTGTAATTGTTGCAGTCGATCAACCTTTAGCAAATAAACCACAATTAATTCAACATTTAGCTGCAGCAAAACTAGGACGCATTAAAAAAATCATTGTTTGTATGAATAAAATTGATCTTGTAACAAAAGATGTTCTTATTGAACGTAAAAAAGAATTAGATAATATGCTTAAACAATATGATATTGTACCATTCGCAATTATTCCAACATGTTTTAATAAAAATATTGGAATAAAATATGTTATTCGTGCAATTATGGAGCTATTTAATCCTAGTGATTTTATTGGTCGTACAAATACGCCGGCATTGTTTCGTACAAGTCGAAGTTTTGATATCAATACACCAGGTACAGATTGGACTAAAATTGTAGGGGGCGTTGTAGGTGGTTCTTTATCTGAAGGTAATTTTAAAGTTGGTGATCAAATTGAAATTCGACCTGGTATAATTTCTGGACGTAATGGAAAATTTGTATGTCAACCTATTATAACATCAATATTATCAGTTAAAACAGATACAACAGAACTTTCAGAAATTGTTCCTGGTGGTTTAATTGGTATTAGAACTGATGCAGATCCATTTTATTTCAAATCTGATAAATTGATAGGACAAATTATTGGTAATGTTGGAAAAATGCCAAACGTTTATAGTGAAATTACATTACCAATCGAGATTGTTACATTATTTGGATCTTTCCAATGGAAACCAGCAGAAAAAGATTCTGTTTCTATTCAAATTGGCACTCAAATGACAGATGCAGTTATTTCAAATATTTCAAATTCTGATCTAATTGTAACATTTGTTTTTAAAATTCCAGTGTGTATTTCAGATAATCAACATATTGTTATTTGCCGTAATATAGAAAAAATATTGCGTATTGTCGCAGAGGGTACATTTTTATATAATGAAAAAAATATTTCTTTAGTTTAATATAATTATAAAATTATATAATTATAAAATTATAAAATTATATGTTAAAAAAAAATTAATTTTCTTTTAATATATAAGATGGAAAATATACCAGATCCTAATGATAAAAATAATCGTAGTGAATATGAATCTTTAGAGTCAGAAATTAATTTATTAAATTTATCGATATCATTTCAAAAAGATTATTTAATTACAATGATTAATAATTTAACAACAATGAATTCATTGAAATTATATCAAGATTATTCTTTTTTATATATGTCAATATTATGTGAACTAAAATTAATTAAACAAGAAATAGATAAATATCCAGAAACATTTTCTTTAAAAAATATTATTAATTATAAAGAACAAAATAAACAAATTAATGATCTACTTATTAAATATTCAAATCATATAGCATCAGAAAATTTAAATTATATTTTTAAATTATTAATTGGCGAAGATTGGATTAATCATTTTTCAAAATCAGATTTAGAACGAGTATTATTTTTAACTTGTTTTATTAAACCAGTTTCTGTTTGGGATTCTGATTTTCATAAAGAACAAATACCACATGTTCAAACATCATATAATGAAGATATTAAACAAAAATCATCTAATATTACCAAAGAAATTATTGAAAGTTTATTAGGAATTAAAACAAAAAATGCACCTAAAGAACAAGAAGATACAAATAATTCAAATTCAATTACACTAAATAATTCAGGATTTTTAAAAACAATTAACGATATAATTGGTATAAATCAAATTAAAAATACTTCAAGATATGTAAATCATTTTAATAAAGATGAATGTATTAATCTTTTATTATGTGGTAATATACAAATTACAAAAAATATTAAATCATCAACATTAATTGAAGATAAAATGGGTGTATGTATTTATATTAATGTTAAAAATAAAATTATTGTTATTCAAGGTTTATTTAAAGATGATTTACTAAATATTTCAAATTCTATTAAATTTGTTAAAGATAAATATACATCACATACATCATATTTAGAATATAATATATTAGAAGTACCAAATAATTTTAAAAATAATTATATAAATATTATTAATTTACGTGATATAATTGTATGTACAAGTACAGAACTAGGTGAAGAAGTTAAAAAAAAATATAATGATTTTAAATTAATTCAAAATAAACCATTATTATCTCTAATTAATGAATTTATATTAGCAAGTAAATTTAGAAAAGTAGATATTTTAACATTATTATTAATGTCAAATGAAGATGATCAAAGTTTGGCATATATTTTATTTGATGTTTTTAAATCTAAAGATAAAAAGGATGTCTCAACAGATATATATAATTCACTTCATTATACAATTAGAGAAAAATTAGATATATCAAAAATTAAAATTGAACAAGATGATTTAGAATTATCTAAAATTATTGATAGTGATATTCCATATGAACGAAGAATTGGTTTAATAAATGCAAATATGGATGTTAAAACAAAAGCAATGGAAAAATTAAAAGCTATAAAATCAAATTTTCAAGGTGATTCAAAAGCTCAGTCGTGGTTAGATGGTTTACTAAAAATACCATTTGGAATTTATAGTCAAAATGAAATTATTAATTTTAAAGAACAGTTTATTAACAAATTAAAATTAATTAGCCCGCAAGAAAATTTATTTTCAGATAATGATATTGATAATTATATTAAAAAAAGATCTTTAACAAATATAGCATCAAAATTAATTATTAATGAATGGAATGATTATAAATTAGATAAAAAAAAATATTTACAAGATATACGAAATACTTTAGATTCTGCTGTTTTTGGACATAAAGATGCTAAATTACAATTAGAACGAATTTTTGCACAATGGATTAATGGTAGTGCTAAAGGTGCTATTTTAGGATTACAAGGACCGCCAGGAACAGGTAAAACTTCATTGGCTAAAAATGGATTATCTAATTGTTTAAAAGATAAATCAGGTAAAGCAAGACCATTTATATTTTTACCAATAGGTGGATCAGTAAATGGGTCAACATTAGTTGGTCATAGTTTTACTTATGTTGGTTCAACATGGGGTAGAATTGTTGATAGTTTAATGGTAGCTGGATGTATGGATCCAATTATTTTTATTGATGAAGTTGATAAAGTTTCATCAACAGATTATGGTAGAGAAATTATTAGTATATTAACACATTTAACTGATTCAACACAAAATGACGAATTTGAAGATAAATTTTTTTCTGGTATTAAATTAGATTTGTCAAGAGCTTTAATTGTTTTTTCATTTAATGATCCAAATTTAATTGATCCTATTTTACGTGACCGTATTACAATAATTGAAACACACCCGTTATCATTACAGGAAAAAATTACAATTATTAAAGATTATATGTTACCTGAAATATGTAAAGATGTTGGATTCAATCGAAATGAAATAATATTAGATGATGAAATTATAACATTTTTAATTGAAACATATACTAATGAAGCAGGTGTCCGAAAAATTAAAGAAAAAATAGTTGAAATTATACGTGATATCAATTTAAATCGTTTTCATTCTGATGAATTTCAAATTCCATTCACTATTAAAAAAGAATATATACAACGATTATTTGAAAATAAACCAAAAGTTAAAGTCAAAAAAATACATACAGAACCAGCTGTTGGCTTAGTTAATGGTTTATATGCTACTGCATCTGGTATTGGTGGTATTACAGTTATACAAGCTATTAAATTTCCATCAAGCAAAATGTTAGAAATAGAATTAACAGGTAAAGCCGGTGACGTAATGAAAGAATCAGTACAATATTCACTTAAAGTTGCTTGGAGTTTATTAACTAAAGAAGAACAAGATACAATAATAGAAGACTCAAATAATAAAAAAAGTTTTGGTATTCATATTCATTGTCCAGATGGTGCAACACCAAAAGATGGTCCTTCTGCAGGATTGGCATTTACATTAGCTATTTATTCTTTATTAACTGGTAAAAAAGTTAATAATAAAATATGTATGACTGGTGAAGTTGATTTACAAGGTGAATCTGGTATTATTGGCGGTTTAGAATCTAAATTACCAGGTGGAAAAAAAGCAGGTTGTACATTAGCTTTAATCCCTAAAGATAATATGGAAGACCTTGAAAGAATGAGAAGAGAAGGATTAAGCCCCGAAGATGATAATTTTAAAGTATTACCAGTTACACATATTAAAGAAATATTATTACATGCAATAGTATAAAAAAATTGATTATTATAATATTTTTACTAAATAATTATTATAATAATGGCAACAATAACACAGTTATTTAAAATGGTAACTGCTAATGATTATGAAACAATAGAAATGTTGATAAATAGTAATCAAAATATAGATTTTAATTGTATAAAATCTGGTATATCATTAATTACAAAAGCAATAGAAGTACGATCTATAGAATGTTTTAATTTATTACTAGAAAGTGAAAAATTAACTATTTTACAAAGTAATAATTTACATGTTAATGGGCTTAGTATTGCTATAGATTATTTTTCAACATCGCCAAATTTAAGTAATAAATATTTTATTGATAGATTATTTGAAAAAAATGTATTTATTGATAGTGTGTCTGTTTGTAATTGTATGCACAATATTTACTTATTTGATATTATGTTTAGTAAAATGGATAAAACATATAAAAATATATATTCATTATTTATCTATTCAATACAAAAAAATTATACAATAATAATGTATAAATTATTTAATTATTTGAATGATACTTTAGATTTTTATGATACACCTGAAAAAAGACATACATTTAATATTGATGTTTTTAAAAGTGCTATTTTAGAAAATAATTTATTAGCAATTGAACATTTGTATTCAATTAAAACAAACTTATTATGTGTTATTAAAACTGAAAATATTCCATCGCTTTATTATTCACTTTTAAAAAGTAATCATATTATTTTTAATTATATTTATTCATTATATGAACAATTAGATAGTATACAAATAAATGAAATTAATCATATTGACAAACTTAATATTCTAGTAAATAAAGAAAATATAACACCATTATATATTAAACAAATTTTTAAAATATTATCATTACCAATAAAATTTAATAAGTTAGAAGATGTTATTATTCAACTTTATCGTATTATATATAATAATATGATACATTATAATAATAATAATTATGTTGATCAATCAAATAATATACAATTAATTATGTATATGATATTTAAAACTAATCAAGTTAAAGTTAATCCATATATTAAATTAGTATCATCAAAATATGATTTAGATGCAAAAAGATTACATTCAATAACACAATGTAAAAATAATACTAATAATATTTATAATACTAATAAATTATTTAGAAAAAATAAATATATATTAAATCATTTTGGATTTATTGAGTCTGAACCAATGGTAGAATATTATAAATCATTGTTTGATAATTCAGATAAAAGTCTATATGAATTAGAAGAAAAAGAAACAATACAAGAATTAGAAAATAATTATAATAATATTATAAATGAAAAAACAAAACCTGTAAAATTAAAAAAAACAAAAAAAAAATTAGTTATAATTCCATTTGATATTATTATTTAATTATACTCTAATTATTGTTTACTTTAATTATTGTTTACTCTAATTATTATTTACTTTAATTATTGTTTACTCTAATTATTATTTACTCTAATTATTGTTTACTTTAATTATTGTTTACTCTAATTATTATTTACATTTACTTTAATTATTGTTTACATTTACTTTAATTATTATTTATTTATAAAAAATTAAACAATTGATAAATCATATATTTTTTTTATATATTTATATAATATAAAAATGTCTAATCATAATTTAATATCAAAAAGTATATTAATAAAAAAATTATCAAAAAATCATAAAAATAGTATATCAAATATTATTCCAGATACTTTAGAACAACAAATAACTAAAATCTTAAATAAAACTAAAGAACCTATAATTACATTAATACATAATATAAAATTAGATGAAATAGATAACGGTGATTATAATATTAAAAATCATTTATATAATTCTGGAACTGATATATTTTTAAAAGGCTCAAATATATTACTTGGAATTAATAAATGTGGTTTAATTGGAACTCAAAATATTTTACCAGATGAATTAGAATCATACAGTAATAATAAAAATATTGGATTAATATTTAGTAATAACGGATTAGATAAAAATATTAAATATAATGATTGTTTTACTCCAGAATATAAATCAGAAAAATCTAATTTAAATTTTAATTGTATAAAAATTGTTTATGATAATATAAATAATCAAAATAATATAGTTACAAGTGTAAATTTATATAATACTGATGATTCATTTTTAATTAAAACACCGCCATTAAATATTTTGCCGGTTAATTTACCATCAAATTATGAATCTCTAATTCCATGGACAAATTATGAAGTTAGTACACAAAATATATTGTCTGTTGAATCTAATAGCATATCATCTGAATTAAGACATACAATAAGTTATTCATTTATGAAAACATCAAATAAAATAAGTATAAATGTAAAATTAACAAATATAACAAATAATAAATTAACAAATTTAAAATATAATTATGCATTAAACTTAAATAATCAAATTAATCAAAAATTAAAAACATCACCATATGAATCTGGTATATTTTGTAATTTAGATAGTTATACAAATACTGGAATATATTTGAGATCAAATGATTATAATTCAAATATATTTATTGACGAAAATTGGGATTGGTTATACAATGATTTATGGAATAAAATAAAATTACCAAAATCAACAATTATTGATCAAAATGTATGTGCAATTAGCGGATTAATATTTAATAAATCAGAATTAGATGCTGGTAATACATGGTCAATTGATTTTTGTTTAGGTTTTACTAATGAAAATAATTTTATTTCTGGTAATATTACAAAAGATGTATCTGGATTAGACTTTACAAACATAAATTTATCAAATCAAGAATTATGTAATATTATTACATCTTATGCAGATTTTACCGGTTGCGATTTATCAGATACTATATTAGATAATAATAGTTTAATTGGTGCAAAAACTGGTCCATTAGCACCAGAATCTACATGTCCAAAATTATTACCAAATGGTTATAAATTTATTGTTTCAAATAATGAATTTAAAAATAAATATATTGTAGGCCCATATGTTAATTTATCTTATTGTGATTTATCAGACTGCAATTTTACAGAAATATCATTATATAATTGTAATTTAATCGGTTGTAACTTATCTAGAGCAAATTTAAATACTGATATAAATAATATTAAATTATCACATATTAAAATAGTAGATAATTCTACAGTATTAATTCCAGATAATTATTGTATACAAAATAATATTATTTTAGGTTCTAATATTGATTATACAAATACTGATTTTTCTAATTGTGATTTATCTAATATAAATTTATCTGGATGTAATTTTACAAATTGTAATTTTTATCAAACAAATTTATCTAATACAAATTTATCTAATTGTATATTAACAAATGCAATTACTAATAATATTGTAAAATCAGATAATACTATTTTACCTTTAAATTATAAATTTGTATTATTAAATAATAATAATTATTGTATTGTTGGACCAAATATTAATTTATCAAATTTAGATTTAACAAATTGTGATTTATCAAACTGTAATTTATCTTGTGCTAACTTTACAAATTGTAAAATGATTGATACAAATTTAAAAGATACAAACTTGACAAATGCAATAACAGGACCTATTATAATAAAATATAATAATTTACCAGAATTACCTATAAATTATAAAGTTGTTTATTCATTTATTCCAAATATTGTAGATGATTTAAATAATTGTGCATATATTGTTGGACCAAAAGTTTGTTTAATTAATAAAAATTTAACTAATATTGATTTTTTTAATATTAATTTACTTGATGCAAATCTTATTTTAAGTGATTTATCAGGATCAATATTAACAAATACAAATTTAACAAATACATTACTACCATTTATAATAGGTCCATTATCTTATCTAACACATAGTCCAATTAATTATAATAAAATAATGTCTTTTGTAAAATTAGATAACTTTTATTGGTTAATCAATAATTTAAATGAATATAAATGGGACTATTATTTATCACAATTATATAATGATAATTCAAATTAAAATAAAATAAAATATCTTAATAATCATTACAATAATTCATTTTGTTACCAAATAAATATTTATACCAAATATATAAACAATAAATAATTCCAAATATTTTTTTTAGTATATTCAAAATTATAGTAATTATTAATATCAATAACAATAAAAAGATCATGATTAAAAAAATATATTATTTAATCTATTAAATAATACATTTTCAATTTTTATTTAATTTTATAAAAATGTTGAAATATTAATTAATTATATATATATTCATTTAATAAAGTAATGAACAAAATTGCACTAGTATTAACTATCAATAAATATTCTACATATTTTGAAACACAAACAATATATAATATTTATGATTCACTTGAAATTGCAAAACAATCATTAATTGATATTGTTTTTTCTAATTTTAAACATTTAAATATTGACTATTCAACAGATTTAATTGATTTTGAATATATCTGGTTTAAAGAACAATATGTTAAAACAAATGCATTTGTATATCAAATATATTATAATGATAAATGGTCTGAGCCGTGGGATCCTCAAGATATTTATGATGATGTTTTAGAAAAAATTCAAGATTATGAAAATAAAAATGTTCCAGATTTTTCTAAATTATACGGTGAACCAAATCCAGATATGGAAGAAGATGATAATTTTACAAGTAATCATAATGAACAAAGTCACGAATTTGAACAAAAACTTAAAGAAATAATTAGTTCTGCACAAAATAATGATAATTTACTAAAAGATTGTAATTGTTCACAATGTCAAGAAGGTTGTAAAATTCAACAATCAAAAATAAATGCACAAAATCAAATATAAATTTAATTTTGTTTAATAAAACTTTTTTTATCTATTAATTTATCATATTATTTGATTTGCATTAATATTTTACAATTGAAAATTAATATTTAAAAATACTTATTTTATAGTTATTAATATATAATGTCTAATATAGAAAATATTTTAGCTGGTAATACGGGTGATACTGGTGCTAAAGGTGATACTGGTGCTAAAGGTGATACTGGTCCTGCTGGTGGTCCTAGAGGTCCTATTGGTCCTGTTGGTCCTAGAGGTCCTGTTGGTGCTGACGGTGCTACTGGTGATACTGGTCCTAAAGGTGTTGCTGGTCCTATTGGTGCTAAAGGTTCTACTGGTACTGATGGTGCTGTTGGTGCTACTGGTCCTACTGGTGCTAAAGGTGTTGCTGGTCCTGTTGGTCCTAGAGGTCCTGTTGGTGCTGACGGTGCTACTGGTGATACTGGTCCTAAAGGTGTTGCTGGTCCTATTGGTGCTAAAGGTTCTACTGGTACTACTGGTGCTGTTGGTGCTACTGGTCCTACTGGTCCTGCAGGTGCTAAAGGTTTTACTGGTTCTATTGGTCCTACTGGTTCTACTGGTCATGTTGGTGCTAGAGGTGCTGTTGGTGCTACTGGTGCTACTGGCTCTGTTGGCCCTGTTGGTCCTAGAGGTGATGTTGGTGCTACTGGTGCTACTGGTCTTGTTGGTGCTAGAGGTGCTAGAGGTGATATTGGTCCTACTGGTCCTATTGGTCCTATTGGTGCTAAAGGTGATACTGGTACATTTAGTGTAGGTCAAAATATAAACGCAGGGAAGTTAGTTTGTACTAGTACAAATGTAACAGGGCAAATAATTGCACAATCTTTTGCAATCTTAAATAATACTGTGACTATTAGCATGGATGGAGATATTGTAGCAAGATCTATAACTACTTCTAATGATTTAGCAGGTGGAAATGGTGCTGCTGGTATGACTGGTGCTACTGGTGCTAAAGGTGCTACTGGTATGACAGGTGATAATGGTGCTAAAGGTAATACAGGTGCTACTGGTATGACAGGTGCTAAAGGTGATACAGGTGCTAAAGGTGATACAGGTGATACAGGTGCTGGTATAACAGGTATGGCTGGTGCTACTGGTATGACAGGTGATACTGGTGCTACTGGTATGACAGGTGATACTGGTGCTAAAGGTGATACTGGTCCTACTGGTACATTTAGCACGGGTCAAGATATAATTGCTGGAACAATTAGTGCTAGTACATTAACTACATCAGGTACCGCACAATTCAGTCAAATATCATCAACCACAGCTAATAGTCAATTTAATTTTCTTAATAATCTAATACAAGGTAATTTATCAGTTTGTAATAATCAAACATCTGGATCTATATTATTAGGTTGTGGTGTTGATAGAACCGGTCCAATTAATATTGGAACAGGTTGTACAGGAAATGCACCAATTAATATAGGATCAACAGGTAGTGCAAATCAAACAATAACATTTAATCGTCCTATTACTATTTCTGGAACTAATGATTTGTCTTGTAATGGAACATTGATATCAAGAGGGCTAAATATTAATACAACAATGTTGAATAACGTTATTACTTTAGATAATTCTGGTATTAATTTAAATGAAAGAGGTATTATTTTAAATAATGGTATTATAACCATTATATTTCCTAATTATCCTCTTTATCGTGTTACTCTTAAGCCAGGTGAATTAGACGTCTATAGAGTGAATCCACCTACTATGACAGATAAT
>Ga0114958_10000767_pt1 | contig 26934 bp, 22 predicted proteins | sample C_130208_EF_Meta_FD_89577 | JGI IMG/M metagenome (GOLD analysis project Ga0114958, IMG submission 89577) | Freshwater microbial communities from Lake Croche, Canada to study carbon cycling - C_130208_EF_MetaG | ecosystem: Environmental > Aquatic > Freshwater > Lake | place: Lake Croche, Canada... | reverse complement strand
GTTTTCCCATTTTGTATCGTAACTTTTTGGTCTTTGATAATTATTTTTCCCGATACGTCTTTCAAAGTTAAATTATCATATAAAACGGTGTTGGCTTTTGCCGTTAAAGAACAATTCAAGAAAGCTGGAATTTTCATGGCTTCGGATGCTTTACTTTCTTTTTTTGAAACAGTTGCTGTAGTTACAAAATCACTAACCGCTAATTGATTGGAAATTAAATTAAAGTTGCCTTTTAACTCTTGTTTTTTAAAGAGAAAACCATAGAAATTTTCCAATACGCCGTTGATAGCCAAATCACTTTTGCCCATTGTAGCATTGAATTGCTTCAAATTCACACGACTGGGATCAAAAGTAACCAAAGCGCTACTGATTTTCATGGTTTTTCCTTTTTCATCGGTATAATTAAAACCAGTTAAATCAATTGTTCCTGCATTTTTTATACGGGCATATTCACTTTTTTCTACCGCTTGCATATCAAAAGCGCTGGTCACATTGGCTTTTAAAATTCCCGTTAGTGGTTTGTCTAATTTGATAGGATAAGCTTTGGTTAAATTGCTGAGGTTGATTGTTCCTTTGAGTGCTGCATTGACTAGCGCATTTTCAGACACATTTTTAATGGTTGCTTTTGCATTAAAAACATCTTGGTCAATTTGGAATGATAATTTTTCCAAGTTTACATAAGTATCATTCATTACACCAGTTTCGTTTATAATTTTTGTGTCAATGATAATTTTTTGTACTGATTTTGGCAAATTAGGATACTGAAACGAAGCATTATTGGAAGCAATCTCAATATTGAATTTTGGTACAGTGGTGTCGGATAATAATCCTTTGGCAAAACCAACAACCGTAAAATCACCATTGGTTTTCACGTCTTTCAAATTACTTGAATATTGCGCCGGAATTAAACCTAAGAAGTTTTTGAATGAAGAAGTGGGTGTTTTGAATTTCAAATCATACTGTTGTCCAGCATCAACCATTTGTACAAAACCATCAAATTCTAGAGGTAGTTCGTTAATCTTCGCTTTGTTTTCTTTGAAATTATATTTGCTTTGGTCTAAATCAATTCCGAGAGTGGCATCTAATGAAATAGCAACATTTTTCATGTAGTTCACTTTGTCCACGTCTAGGGAAACTTTGGTAGTAGTTTTAGTCACCAAATCTAATTTTGAAGCAGCAAAATCTCCTTGTCCCTCATGGTTAATACTGTCTAAAATCACCTTGATTTTTGATTTTTCATCAGTAAATTTAAACTTAAGATTCTCTACAGCGTATTCTTTTATTTTGAGTGAAAGTGGCTTGCTTTTCGGTTCAGTTTCTTTTTTGTCTTTTAGAGCAATATCAAAACTTCCAATACCATCTTTATTGAAAATGATATTGATTAAGCCGTTTTTTGAGGATATCCCATCAATATTCATGGGTTCATTATCGTCATTAAATAATTCTTTGATAGACATTTTTAAATTCAGCTCATCAAACGCCACTAATGTATCTCCTTCAAAAGGCGCTTTGTTAATTATAGAAAGTTTATCTATGGTTACGCTGGCGTTGGGAAAATTTTTAAACAAACTCAAATCAGCATCTGCGAAAGCTACTTTGGCATCTACTTTTTCATTAATAGCAGTTAGGATTTTAGCTTTGATTTGATCTTTAAAAAAATAAGGAATTGCGAATCCGGTGATTACTAAAAGCAACAGAATAATTCCAACGATTTTTAAGATTTTCTTTAACATGATTAGTGCAATTTTAGTTCTTTTAACGGTAACAAAAATAATGCCTTTTAGCTATAAACTGTACTCTATTTATAGAAGTTTTATGATAGTTTAAAAATGAATTATTTAGAAAATGTTATTAACAGTCTGATTGTTTTTTGAGTTATTCTAAAATAGTTTTAGTTAATTTGTGCTTCTATGAATAAGCAGCATCAGGTCATTTTATCATTAGGCAGTAATCAGGGCAATCGTCTTGAAAACATTCAGCGTTGTATCAATGAGCTGCACATAGAAATAGGAACTATTATTAGCGTTTCTAAACTTTACGAAACGCCAGCTTGGGGTTTTGAAAGTGACAACTTCTATAATTGTGCAGTGATTGTGAACACCCACAAATCAGCACATCAAATTTTAGATGAAATTTTATGGCTTGAAGAAAAATTAGGAAGAGTTCGTGAGCAAAAAGAAGGATATGAGTCCCGAATAATTGATATTGACATTATTGCTTATGATGAGGAGATAATTACTTCAGATAAATTGCAAGTGCCACATCCAGAAATGCAAAATCGTCTCTTTGTATTGGTGCCCATGCAAGATTTGAATTTAGATTGGCGCCATCCAATATTGCAAAAATATTTACATGAATTAGTTGCGCTTTCGGAAGATAAAAGTAATTGTAAAGTAATTCAACAACTAGAAACTCCCATAGCACAAATAAAGCTGAACCAGTTTAATTACATCGCAATTGAAGGAAATATTGGAGCTGGCAAGACAACTTTAACCAATAAGTTAGCAGAAGATTTTAATGCAAAAACGGTATTAGAACGTTTTGCTGATAATCCTTTTTTGCCAAAGTTTTACCAAGATCAAAGTCGGTATGCATTTCCACTAGAAATGTCCTTTTTGGCCGACAGGTACCAACAAATTTCCGATGATTTAGCGCAATTTGATTTGTTCAAAGATTTTATTGTAGCTGATTATCATATTTTCAAATCGTTGATTTTTGCCAAAGTTACTTTAGCTGAAGAGGAATTCCGTTTATACAAAACCATGTTTGATATCATCTATAAAGAAATGCCAAAACCTGATTTGTATATCTATTTATATCAAAATACAGAACGTCTTTTAGACAATATTAAAACCAGAGGTAGAAGCTACGAACAAGAAATTCCCGCAGAATATCTAGAAAAAATAAATAACGGTTATTTAGATTATATCAAAACTCAAAAGGATTTAAACGTTTTAATTATTGATGTAACCAATAGAGATTTCCAAAATAATCAAAAGGATTATATTTTTATTCTGAATGAGATTCAAAATAAACTCCAATAATATTTTATCTTTTTAAACTGAAATGACCATTTTGTTCAGGTATTGTTTCGGTTTTTTTAACAACGAACCAGTAATCATCGCTAGGCAATAATTTCCCATTAAGTGTACCGTCCCAAAGAGGATTTTGAGAATTTAAAACGATAATTAATTTTCCATACCTATCAAAAATGGAAATATTTGGATTGTTGTAAAGATTCATTCCTTTGATACACCAATAATCATTATACCCATCGCCGTTTGGAGTAAAAAAAGGCGGATAAGTTAAATGTGAAAAAATATAATTATCTGTTCCACAATTGCTTTTTTCGTTGACATAAGCTATATAAATTCCGCCTATAGGCAAGTAAAAGGTATTTGAAGACTGATAGTTTATCCCATCAATTGAATATTCGAAATCACCTTGATTAGTTTCGATTGTAGCAGAATTATTTACAATGGTTACGCCAGAAATAATTGGTCTTTCATTTATATTTACGGTGAAGTTTTGGCTTATTGAACATCCAAAACTGTTTGTTATTTTTACAGAAAAAACACCTTCTGTCGAAACCAGAATACTTTGATTAAGTTCAGTAGTTGACCATTCATAATCCATTCCAGATATTCCCGCCGTGAGCATTGTATTATCCCCTTCGCAAATTGTTAATTCAACATCGCTTAGTGATGGTGAATTTGGATTTACTGATACATTTATTAAAGTTCTTGGAATGGAGAAACAGTTATTGTTATCAGATTCTACATAATAAATTGTAGAGGAATTTAGAAATGTTGTAGTAAAAGGATTTCCTGTAAAAATTGGCGAAGACGATGTTAAACTATCATACCATTTTACTGTTCCAATGGAACTATTTGCATTTATAATAACAGAATCTCCTTCACAAATTGAAATAGCGTTATTGATTGTCAAAATGGGTCTTTCATTTACAATTACAGTTAAAGGCTCTCTGTTAAACGTTGTACAACCAATTGAAAAAGCATCGAGATAATAGGTCTTATTTGAATTTAGGATAGGTGTTGTAAATGAATTTCCTGATGCAATTGGAGTTCCGCCAACTTGTGTTTCGTACCAGAAAACTGATTCTCCAGTTGCATTTAATGTTACAGAACCTGAATCACAAATTTCATAATCACCAACTGGATTTATAGCTGGAATTGTAATAGTTGAACTTGCCGAAATATTTAATAAAGGGTCACCAGGCATCCCTCCATATTCAACGATATATCCTTTGGGTTGATAAACTCCACTTGTGGGGCCAAAATCTGGCAAATCATTCCACGAGCCAGGAATCCCAACGCCTAGTGCAGTGATGTGAGCATAATCCTCATCGCCATTATTATTTGGCTCACCAATATTCCATTTTTCGAATGATGGGGTAAATCCAACAATGCTATCCCAAAAAATATTTCCAATTTCTGGTCCAGTCATCCATCTCCAAATCCCCTCTAATTGTTCATCACTACCGCCAATCCAACCTGCACCTGAAGATTGTTCGCCAGAAAGTTGAGCTTCATCTGCCGATGATATTGTTACTAAATATCCTTGAAGTCCATAATAAGTACTATTTTCTGCAGCAATTTTAGCATTTGACCAAGTTATTCCAATATCGGGAACAAATTGATAATAATGATTTGTTGAAGGTAAATAATTTGCTTGACCAACAGTTATAGAAAATGTTCTTGTTCCAGATGGATTTGTGGAATTGTTTTGAAAAACAACATCCTTAACTGCTGTTATTATTTCAGAATATGTTGGTTGAATAGAGATTCCAGTCAAAGTTAATTTTCCAGATGTTTGATTCCAAGAAGAAGTAATGTTTGGATGAATTCCAGTTAATATTAAAATGTCTTGAGAAGAAGTATAGCCCGAAGAAATTTGTATATATATTGCCTCAATTCCTGTATCATCAGTATCAACAATATTAAAATCGGTAACTATTTTGGTTTGACTTTGTGGACAATAAATTTGATTTCCTACTGCAGATAAAATCGGAGAGACATTTGTGAGTGGTTTTTTTGTTTTGTTTTTTTGCCAAATAGTAGAATGTAAGTTGCTTATTGTCAATGTATCGATAGTTGTATTCTTTCCGAAGCCAAATTGAATTACAAAGAAAATAAATAAGATTGTTTTTTTCATTCTTAAAACTAAACAAAATAAATTTTGTACACTTTTAAAAAAATCTTAATTATTTGTTAAAATTTTATTTTTTTAAACAAATCCCAAACAACAATTCCAGCACTGACAGAAATATTTAGGGAATGTTTGGTTCCTAATTGTGGAATTTCAATGGAGCCATCACAAAGTTCAATAGCTTTTTGAGAAACACCATATACTTCATTGCCAAAAACTAAAGCGTATTTTTTGTTTTTTTCAACTTGAAAATTTTGAAGAAAAATGGCATTCTCAACCTGCTCAATAGCAAAAACAGTCACACTTTCTTTTTTTAATAAAGCAATAACATCTGTTACTTCTTTTTGGTATTCCCAAGTCACCGTTTCAGTGGCGCCAAGTGCAGTTTTATGAATTTCTTTGTTGGGCGGTAGGGCAGTGATGCCACATAAATATATTTTTTCTATCAAAAAAGCATCGGCAGTTCTAAAGACAGAGCCAATATTATGCAAACTTCTAATGTCATCAAGGATGATTATAATGGGAGTTTTTTCGGCTTCTTTAAAATCAGTAACCGATTTTCTTTCTAGTTCTTTATTTTCAAGTTTGCGCATTTTTTTTTAATAGTCGAATTGATTTTCGGTTGACAAAGATATTCAAAAAAAAAGTCTCGATTTAATCGAGACTTTTTTGAATTTATAATTAAATATAATTAGCTTTTTGTTGGTTCTGCCGCTGGAGCATCTGGTAAAACAGTTCCTTTAATAGTAAGAACTTTGGTTTCATTTCCAGTTGCGTTAGATTTTACAGTAACAGTTTTTGTAAAAGGACCAACTCTATCTGTTGCATAGTGTACACCAATTTTTCCTTTTGCCCCTGGAGCAATTGCTCCTTCTGGTTTAGTAGGAACTGTACAACCACAGGAACCTTGAGTACTTTCTATAGTTAAAGCTTTGTTTCCGTTGTTCACAAATACAAACTCTCTATTTCCGTCAGCATTGTGAGGAATTGTGCCATAATCAATGGTTTCATTTTCGAAAACCATTCCAGCACCGTCAACTTTTGTAGTTTCTACTTTTGTAGGAGTTTCTTTTTTAACGGGAGCTTTTTTAGCTTGTGCGTTTGATGCTGTAACACCAAAAATCGTGATAACAGCTAATAAGATTATTTTTTTCATTTTTTATAATTTTTATTGTTTCTAACGCAAATCTATTTAAAAAATAAAACTATACTGTAATTTTTTATCTTAATTTTAAATTAATTTTTGTTGAGAGGCGTATTCAAGGTAAAATATTTTAAATTCGCTTCCTTATTAATATAAATAAAAAACCATTGTCAGCCAAAGAAAATCAAGTTAAAGAAACGCCTTTAATGAAACAATATAACGAGATAAAAAGAAAATATCCCGATGCTTGTTTGTTGTTTAGAGTTGGCGATTTTTACGAAACTTTTGGTGAAGATGCTGTAAGAGCTTCTAAAATTCTCGGAATTGTTTTGACAAAACGAGGCGCAGGTTCCGAAACAGAAACTGCTTTGGCAGGTTTTCCTCATCATTCTTTAAATACCTATTTGCCAAAATTGGTAAAAGCTGGACTTCGAGTAGCTATTTGTGACCAGCTCGAAGATCCAAAAATGACCAAGACAATTGTGAAACGAGGCGTGACCGAGTTGGTAACTCCGGGAGTATCAATGAATGATGAAGTTTTACATACTAAATCTAATAATTTTTTAGCCTCAATTTATTTTGGCAAGAAACATTTAGGAATTGCATTTTTGGATGTTTCAACGGGTGAATTTTTAACAGCCCAAGGCAATGAAGAATATATTGATAAATTATTGCAGAATTTTAGTCCTAGTGAAATTTTAATTCAAAAGAACAATAAAGCCCAGTTTAAAGGTGCTTTTGGAGAAAATTTCAATACCTTCTTTTTGGAAGATTGGGTTTATAAAGAAGATTATGCACAAGAAATACTGATGAGTCATTTTCAAACTAATTCTTTAAAAGGATTTGGAATTGAAGATTTACAAGAGGGAATTATAGCTTCAGGCGCTATTTTATATTATTTATCAGAAACGCAACATAACAAAGTGCAACACATAAGCAATATTCAACGTATTGCTGAAGACGCTTATGTTTGGATGGATAGATTTACTATTCGAAACTTAGAATTATACCACAGTCATTCTCAAAATGCAGTTACGCTTCTCGATGTAATTGACAGGACGCTTTCGCCAATGGGTTCTAGGTTGTTAAAACGTTGGTTGGCTCTGCCTTTGAAAGACATTCATAAAATTAGAAATCGACATCAAGTAGTTTCATATTTAAAGGATAATCAAGAAATTCTTCATAAAATTCAATATCAAATCAAGCAAATTTCAGATTTGGAACGTTTGATTTCTAAAGTAGCAACCGGCAAAATTTCTCCGAGAGAAGTTATTTATCTTAAGGAATCATTAGATGCTATTATTCCAATAAAATCTTTAGCTCTTGATAGTAAACAAGAAGCTGTTAAAATTATTGGAGATAGTCTTCACGCTTGTGATTTGCTTCGTGAAAAAATTAAAACAACTCTTAATCAAGAGGCACCAGTTGCAATTGCAAAAGGAAATGCTATCGCATTAGGAGTTCATCCAGAATTAGATGAATTGAGAAACATCGCTTTTTCAGGGAAAGAATTTTTAGAAGGAATTGAAGCAAGAGAGTCCGAAAGAACAGGAATTTCATCGCTTAAAATTTCTTTCAATAATGTATTCGGTTATTATATTGAAGTTAGAAACACGCATAAAGATAAAGTGCCACAGGAATGGATAAGAAAGCAAACTTTGGTAAATGCTGAAAGGTATATCACTGAAGAACTAAAAGAATATGAAACCAAAATTCTTGGTGCTGAAGAGAAAATCCATCAAATCGAAAGTCAATTATTTGAGCAATTAGTAAGTTGGATTTCTACATATATTAAACAAGTGCAGTTGAATGCTTCTTTAATTGCCCAGTTAGATTGTTTGACTTCATTTGCTCAATTAGCGATTGAGAATGATTATGTATGTCCAATTCTTGATGATACTTTTGAACTTGAAATTACAAATGGTCGTCATCCAGTTATTGAAAAGCAATTGCCTGTTGGTGTTCCTTATATTGCCAATGATATTTTTCTTGATAGAGAAAGGCAGCAATTAATTATGATTACAGGGCCCAATATGTCCGGTAAATCGGCTATCTTGAGACAAACAGCACTAATCGTATTATTGGCTCAAATGGGAAGTTTTGTTCCGGCAGAGAAAGTTAGAATGGGGGTTATTGATAAGATTTTCACAAGAGTAGGCGCTAGCGATAATATATCTATGGGAGAATCTACTTTTATGGTAGAAATGAACGAAACAGCATCTATTCTAAATAATATCTCGGAGAGCAGTTTAGTGTTGCTAGATGAAATAGGGCGTGGAACTAGTACTTATGATGGCATTTCTATAGCATGGGCAATTGCAGAGTTTTTACATGAAAATCCAGCCCGACCAAAAACATTATTTGCTACACATTATCATGAATTGAATGAAATGTCAGAACTATTACCAAGGATTCAAAACTATAATGTTTCAGTAAAAGAGCTAAAGGATACGGTTCTTTTTATCAGAAAGTTAGTAAAAGGAGGAAGTGCTCATAGTTTTGGAATTCATGTGGCAAAAATGGCCGGAATGCCACAAATGGTCATACAAAAAGCACAAAAACTATTAAAAAAACTAGAAAAAAATCATTCAGGTGATGCCCTTACTACTATTAAATCTTCAAAAGACGATATGCAGCTCAATATTTTTAGCTTAGATGATCCGTTATTGGAGGAAATAAGAGAAGACATTCTTGGTTTAGACATAAATACTTTAACTCCAGTTGAGGCATTAATGAAACTTAATGAGCTTAAAAGAATGTTATTGAAAAAATAATTTGCAAAGGTTTAATTTGCAAATCAAGAGGTTATAATTTGAAATAGTTTTTTTAGGCAAAAGGTTTGTAATATTCAATTTTAGTGTTACATTTGCATCCGCAATATGGAAGAAGTATTGCAGTTCTAGTAAATATTGTGAATGCGAAAATAGCTCAGTTGGTAGAGCGCGACCTTGCCAAGGTCGAGGTCGCGGGTTCGAGCCCCGTTTTTCGCTCTACTATTATAATGCTCGAGTGGTGAAATTGGTAGACACGCTGGACTTAAAATCCAGTGAACAGCAATGTTCGTGCGGGTTCAAGTCCCGCCTTGAGTACAAAAGCCTCTAACTTTTAGTTAGAGGCTTTTTTTATTTATAAATACAATGTTTTTTATAAAAAGAAAGCCACGCATTGCGTGGCTTTAAATCTTTTAAAACAATTAGTGTTTACTAATTATTTTTTAGCTGGAGCAGCTTCAGCTGGAGCAGCTTCTGTTTTAGCAGCAGCAGTATCAACAGCAGCAGCAGCAGTATCAACAGCAACAGCAGCAGTATCAACAGCCTCAACAGCAGTTGTGTCAGCAGCAGCAGCGTCAGTAGCCTGAAGTTGTTTACAAGAGACTACAGTTAATGCAGCAATAACAGCAAATCTTTAAAATACTTTTTTCATCTTACTTAATTATAAAAGGTTAATTATTAATTCGAAGCAAATATATAAATTTTTTAATAGGTTAAAATTATTTTTTTAATTTTTTTTTTAAGAAACCTATATTTTTCTTCGGCATCTAATTTACAAGAATCGTGCCAAAAATTAAAATTAGCACACTAATTATATTAATTTAATGAAATTATTTTCAACTCTTTAATAAGGTTTTTTGCATTAGCATATTTATCTACTATAAATAATACATATCTAATATCTACCATAATATTTCTACAAATTTCAGGGGAGTAAAAAATATCACTCATAGTTCCTTCCCACACTCTATCAAAATTTAACCCGATCACGTTTCCTTTTGCATCTAGTGCAGGACTACCAGAATTTCCACCTGTAGTATGGTTCGTTGCAATAAATGCAACGGGCATCTTACCATTTACACCATAAACACCATAATCTTTTGTATTATACAAATCAATTAATTTCTTTGGAACATCAAATTCATAATCACCTGGGACGTATTTTTCCATCACACCATCAAGATAGGTAAAAGGTTCGTAAGTAATGGCATCATTGGGTTTATAACCTTTTACTTTTCCATAGGTAACTCGTAGTGTACTATTGGCATCAGGGAAAATCCTATTAGTAGGAAACAATTCTAAAATAGCTTTCATGTAGGTTCTTTGTGTTATACTATTTTTTAAATTAAGTTCATCATATTTTGGCAATACATTTTTTGTGTGGGCATCTGCCATGGCTTTTAAAACTTGATACCCTTTGTCGGCATTAATTTTTTCGATAACCGATTTAGTATCGCCCTCTAATAAATTTCTAAAATCTTCTAGTTTTGTCAATTTGGTTGTGCTATAAATATCATTGGTTAATTGAGAAGCATTTAGATTTTTTAATTCATTTGGCAAAAATTGGCTTGGTAAGGATTTAGCATAAATTGCAATTAGTTGTTCAAAAACATTTTTATCTACAGCTACATTATAATCTTTATAAAAATCAATAATACCTATGGATAAATTGTTTTTTCTGTCTGTAAAAGCTTGCTCGCCTTTAGTTTTTAATATTTGTTCTAGTTGATAAAGTCGATATCCGTTTTGCAATAATTCTGAATTTCGTAAAGCAACTTCGGTAAATAAATCTTTGGCTAAAGCATAGTCTTTTATTTCGCTATAATTTTTTTCAAAATCACTCAATAAGTTTCCATATGCTGCTTGCTTTCCTGCTTTGATAACTTTTTCCTGAAAATCTTTTTCAAATTGTTGTTTGATTGCAATGGCATTTGATTTTTTTAATCCTTTGGTTTCGCCAATCCATTTTTTCCAATAATTGGCTATGCCTGCATATTTAGAGGCATATTGAATTTTAATCGCATTGTCTTTTCGCATAAAACCATCTTGAACTTTCAATGCGGCATCGCGCACTTCAATTTTAGCGGGATTTAAGGTATTCATGATTTGTTCAACGGCAAAAGAGGGTAAATATTCTTGCGTTCTTCCTGGATATCCCATTACCATAGTAAAATCATTTTCTTTTATTCCTTTAATTGAAATTGGGAAAAAATATTTTGGTTTGTAGGGAACATTGTCAACTGAATAGTCGGCTGGTCGATTGTTTTTATCGGCATAAATTCTAAACAATGAAAAATCTCCAGTATGGCGTGGCCAAACCCAATTATCTGTATCTGAACCAAATTTTCCAATACTACTAGGTGGCGCTCCAACTAGACGGATGTCTTTATATGTTTCAGTTACAAAAAGTAGATACTGATTGCCATCAAAAAAAGTTTTAATGCTGTTTTCTTGCCAGCTTTCTTTTGGTAACGATTTATTTAAATCTGAAATGTTTTGTTGGATTTTCTTTTGTTTGTCTTGCTCGTTTGATAAAGAAGTTACACCTTCTAGTACTTTGGAAGATATATCTTCTATTCGAACCACAAAAGTCACCACCATATCTTTATTTGGAAGTTCTTCCGCCATTTTATAAGCCCAAAAACCATCCGTTAAATAATCATGTGCAACGCTTGAGTGATTTTGTATAGCATCAAAACCACAATGGTGATTGGTTAAAATTAATCCTTTGTCCGAAATGACTTCGGCAGTACAACCACCATCAAATTGAGGAACAGCATCCTTGAGACTAGAATGATTGACCGAATAAATGTCTTCAGCACTGATTTTCATGCCTAGTTTTTTCATTTCACTTTCATTCATTCCTTTTAATAAAGAGGGAATCCACATGCCACCTTGTTGGGCATTGACTTGAATAAAAATGAAAAGTAGCAGTAGTTTTAGAAATTTCATGATTTTAATTTTAATAAAGAGGTTTTTTTTATTAATTGTTACTGATATATCTCAAAATAACATCTGTAGCGCCTTTATTCATCTGCACAAAAGTTTCGCAAATGTGTCCTTTTTCATGGCGAATGTCTTTATTTGAAATCAAATTATCAAAAGCATCATTTAATTCGTTCTGATTTGAAATAGAAATACAACCTTCCAAATTTATCAAAGCTGTTGCTTCGGCAAAATGAGAATAATTTTGTCCAACCACAATTGGAATGCCAAAAGTTGCAGGTTCCAAAATATTATGTACGCCTGGATTTCCGAAACCGCCACCAACATAGGCAATATCGGCATAACTATAAATTTTGGTCAGTATGCCAATGGTGTCAACAATTAGAACATCGTAATTGGATAAATCTGTATTTTCTTTTTCTGAAAATAAAATAGTTTTTTTAGTAATAGAATTTTTCAATTCCTGAATCTGATCTGTTTTAATAGTATGTGGCGCAATGATATATTTTACTTTTTCAACAGTTCTATTAATGTAGTTTACTAACAAACCTTCGTCTTTTGGCCACGAACTTCCAATTACAATAGTGGTTTTATTATTTTTAAATTGTTCGATAAAATCTAAAGAATTATCTCTTTCCAAAATCGAAACAACTCTATCAAACCTTGTATCACCTGATATTTTTACATTTTGATGACCCAATTCTTGTAATAAAATTTTAGAGCTTTCATTTTGCACAAAAAAGTAATCAAAAGTTTTCAGTGCCTTTCTGTAAAATCCACCATACCACTTAAAGAAGGCTTGATTTTTTCTAAAAATGCCAGAAATTAAATAGGTGCTTGTCCCAATGCTTTGGGATCTTTTTTTTAATTCATTCAAATAATTAGGCCAAAATTCATACTTGATAAAGAAAACCATTTCAGGATGAACGAGTTTTATAAATTGCTTTGCATTTGATTTTGTGTCCAATGGTAAATAAACTGTCACATCAGCAACAGTATTATTTTTTCGAACTTCATAACCCGAAGGCGAAAAAAAAGTAAGAACGATTTTATGATTGGGAAATTGCAATTTGATTTTTTCCATGACAGGCAAACCTTGTTCAAATTCGCCCAATGAAGCTGCATGAAACCAAATGGTTTTGTCTTCATGGTTTATTTTATCTTCTAAAGTTTTAAATACAATCTTTCTTCCTTCAACAAAAAGTTTGATTTTTGGACTGAAAAGCGCTAAAATTTTCACGACTTGTGATGCTATAAAGAGTATCGCATTATATAAAAAAAACATCTTCAAAATTTTGTTGGGCTAAAATACGTTTCTTTTACGGAATAGGATATTCTACTCTAGAATTTCTTACTTTTGTGGCTTATAATTTTATAGCATGAGAAAAATTCAAATGGTTGACTTAAAAAGTCAATACGATAAAATAGCAGCTACAGTAAACGCTTCTATTCAAGAAGTTTTAGACACAACAACATATATCAATGGACCAGAAGTTCATAAATTTCAAAAAAATCTTGAGGAATATTTAGATGTAAAACATGTAATTCCTTGTGCCAATGGAACGGATGCCTTGCAAATTGCCATGATGGGATTAGATTTAAAACCTGGTGATGAGGTCATCACTGCCGATTTTACTTTTGCAGCTACGGTTGAAGTGATTGCTTTATTGCAACTAACCCCTGTTTTAGTAGATGTGGATATGGTAAATATGAATATTTCTATTGATGCGATTAAAAAAGCAATAACTCCAAAAACTAAAGCGATTGTTCCTGTACACTTATTTGGAAGAGCTGCCAACATGGAAGCGATAATGAGAATTGCAAACGAACATAATTTATATGTAATCGAAGATAATGCTCAAGCCATTGGAGCTAATTGTAAATTTTCTGATGGAACAAAAAAGAAAGCTGGAACAATAGGACACGTAGCTTCTACTTCATTTTTTCCAAGTAAAAATTTAGGTTGCTATGGCGATGGTGGCGCTATTTTTACTAACGACGATGAGTTGGCTCATAAGATAAGAGGAATTGTAAACCACGGAATGTATGTTCGTTACCATCATGATGTTGTTGGGGTAAATTCACGTTTGGATAGTGTTCAAGCAGCAGTTTTGAATGCCAAATTACCATTCTTGGATGCCTATGGGAAAGCACGTCAAGATGCAGCGCGTAAATATTCGGGAGCTTTTGAAGGACACAAAAATATTATAGCTCCAAGTATTTGTGCTATTTGTGATTGCCATGTTTTCCACCAATATACATTACGAATTATCAATGCGGATAGAAATGGGTTGATGGAACATTTATTAGCCAAAGGAATTCCATGTGCTATTTATTATCCAATTCCGTTGCATTCACAAAAAGCTTATGCAGACACTAGATATAAAGAAGAAGATTTTCCTGTAACCAATCAATTGATTAAAGAAGTGATTTCTTTACCAATGCACACCGAATTAGATGACGAGCAGATTAAATATATAACGGAAAGTGTATTAGAGTACATTTAACAGTTTTCAGTCTCAGTTTTCAGTCTCAGTGACTGCAAACTGCGACTGCGACTGTCAACTAATTAATTATGAAAATACTAGTAACAGGCGGTTTAGGATTTATTGGTTCGCATACCGTTGTAGAATTACAAAACGAAGGGTTTGATGTTGTGGCAATTGATAATCTGTCCAATTCATCGGAGGATGTTTTAGAGGGAATTTATAACATCACTGGAAAAAAACCCATCTTTGAAAAAATGGATTTGCGTGATAAAGCTTTGGTTCAAAATTTCTTTAAAAAACATAATGACACTGTTGGAGTTATTCATTTTGCAGCTTCAAAAGCTGTGGGAGAAAGTGTTGAAAACCCGTTATTGTATTATGAAAATAATATAAATTCATTAGTCTATCTACTTCAAGAATTGAAGGAATTGCCTAATGCCAATTTCATTTTCAGTTCTTCTTGTACGGTTTATGGTCAAGCAGTTGTAATGCCCATTACTGAAAATGCATCAGTGCAGCCTGCCATGTCGCCTTATGGAAATACTAAACAAATTGGCGAAGAAATTATACAAGATGTGGCAAAAGTAACCAATCTAAATTCCATCTTATTACGCTATTTCAATCCTATTGGTGCACATCCAAGTGCTGAAATTGGAGAATTACCTCTTGGAATTCCACAAAATCTTGTGCCATATATTACACAAACCGCCATTGGATTACGTGAAAAATTATCAGTTTATGGCGATGATTATCCAACACCAGACGGAACTGCAGTTCGTGATTATATTCATGTAGTCGATTTGGCGAAAGCCCACGTTATTGCCTTGCAAAGATTATTAAACAAACAAAATTTAGAAAAAGTAGAAACTTTTAATTTAGGAACTGGCACTGGAAGTTCGGTCATGGAAGTTATTCATGCTTTCGAAAAAGTATCAGGTCAAAAATTACCATACAAAATTGTTGGTAGAAGAGAAGGCGATGTAATCTCCGCTTATGCTAATACCGATAAAGCAAATAAATTTTTAGGCTGGAAAGCAGCATTTTCTTTAGAAGATGCACTAGCTTCCGCCTGGAAATGGGAGCAAAAGATAAGAGGGTAAGTTAAATTATTTGTTAATAGACTCCTTTAATTTTTTTGCAGCTTCTTCTATTTTGTCAGCGCTTTTCACTTTTACGCTATCAATTTTCGCATTCGCTTTGTCTTTTAAAGTATCTAATTTTGCTTCAGCTTTTGCTTTAACTGAATCTACAGTTGCTTTTACTTCTTCTGTAACGGCATCTTTTGCCTCTTCAAGTTTTTCTTTGGTTTTGTCTTGACAAGCTATCAAAATTGATAACAGAGAAATGGCTAATACTATTTTTTTCATAGGTAATTTAAGTTGAAATTGTTGCTACTTCTTTATCAATTTTATTGACTAATCCAACTAATACTTTTCCGGGGCCAACTTCTGTAAAGCTGGTAGCTCCGTCTTTTATCATTTGCAGTACTGATTGTGTCCATTTTACTGGAGCAGTCAATTGGATGATTAAGTTTTTCTTTATTTCGTCTGCGGATGAGACGGCAGTTGCTGTCACATTTTGATATACTGGACAAGTTGGAGTTGAGAATAGTGTTGCTTCAATAGCTGCGGCTAATTCTTCTCTAGCTGGCTCCATCATTGGCGAGTGAAATGCACCACCAACAGGAAGGATTAAAGCGCGTTTTGCACCTGCTAATTTCATAGCTTCACAAGCTTTTTCCACCGCTGAGAATTCTCCTGAAATCACTAATTGACCAGGACAATTATAATTGGCAGCTACCACAACACCATCAATAGAAGCGCAAACATCTTCTACGATTTTATCTTCTAAACCCAAAACTGCCGCCATAGTTGACGGAGTAATTTCACATGCTTTTTGCATAGCCAAAGCTCTTTGAGCTACTAATTTTAATCCATCTTCAAAGGATAAAACTCCATTAGCAACCAAAGCAGAAAATTCACCAAGTGAATGACCGGCAACCATATCTGGTTTAAAATCTTCAAGAGTTTTAGCCAATATAACGGAATGTAAAAAAACGGCTGGTTGGGTAACTTTAGTTTCTTTCAATTCTTCTGCCGTACCACCGAACATACTATCAGTAATACGGAAACCTAATATTTCGTTAGCTTTCTCAAATAGTGATTTTGCCAAAGCTGAATTGTCATATAAATCTTTACCCATACCGGTAAATTGTGCTCCTTGCCCAGGAAAAATGTATGCTTTCATTAATGCTAAATTTATCTCAGCATCTCATGTATGCTGAATAGTTATGTTATTTACAAAAATAGGGTTTTTATAATTATTACCCCATTGGAACTTCCATTAATAGGATTTCAGTGTCTGATGTTGCTTCAAAAGTTACTTTATCAAAATCGGTGATGCCTAAACCGTCTCTTTGTTCTAATTCTTGATTGTCCACTTTTATGTTTCCTTTTATTACAAAAATGTACAATCCGTTATTTTCTTTTTTTCGATGGTAATCAATAGTAATCCCTTTATCCAAATTACCCATGTGAAACCAAGCATCCTGATGTATCCAGACTCCAGCTTCATCAGCGTTAGGCGAAAGAATTTGTTGTAATTTATTATGTCTATCTGAAGTGTCCAAAGAAATTTGCTGGTAACGAGGTGCTACATTTTTATATTTTGGGAATACCCAAATTTGCAACAAATTAGTTCTTTTATCCTGATTTGGATTGAATTCTGAATGTTGGATTCCTGTTCCAGCACTCATCACTTGAACATCTCCAAATTTTATCACCTCTGTATTGCCCATGCTGTCTTTGTGAGCTAAATCACCTTCGAGAGGAATAGTGATAATTTCCATATTGTCATGGGGATGTGTTCCGAACCGCATTCCTGGCGCAACAATGTCGTCGTTTAAAACTCTAAGAACGCCAAACTGAACTCGGTCTGGATTATAATAGCTTGCGAAACTGAAAGTATGGTGCGCGTTGAGCCAACCGTGGTTTGCATGTCCGCGAGTACTAGCTTTATGTAAGATTGTGTTTTTCATCCTGATTTTAATAATTTGGATTAAAAAAATATTCCGATTTAGTCGGTAAGATTCTTTTTTTAATGTTTGTGTCCCTCATGTTCATTTTGATCTTTAAATGGAAGTAATTTAAAAGAACTCACTACAAAACGATCATTTTTTATTTCACCAATTACTTCTGCTTTTCTAATGGTTGAACAAAATCCATCTTCAGCATGTGCGTCCCCATGTTTATTAATATCAGTTCCCTCTACAAAATAAGTTTTACCATCAATGCGAACGGCTAAGTCACAACCTTTGGCTTTCATTCCAAATTGGCATTGACCACATGATACATCAACAATTTGATGTTTTTGTTGGTCCTGAGCAGTTGCAGCTAGGCAACTAAAAAGAAATAATGTTAAAAAGATATTTTTCATGTTGTTATGGGTATACAGTTATTAGACTAGCCGCTTTTTTAGCTTTTATTACTACTTTTTCTATAGGAATTTCAAGAGAGTCATGGGTTAATACCACGCCCATTCTTCGGAAAGGTCTTGAAGATGGTTTTCCAAAAATACGAAAATCTGTTTTAGGGAGAGCTGCAATAGTAGAAATTCCAGAGTATTTAGGATTATTGGAGTTTTCAGTTGCTAAAATAACAGCACTTGCCCCGGCTTTTTCTAAAGTGATTTCAAATATTGGCAAACTCAAAATGGCACGTAAATGCAATTCAAATTCGTTAAAGTTTTGTGTTCCAGCTAGAGTAACCATACCAGTATCGTGCGGTCTTGGTGATAATTCAGAAAAATAAACCCCTTCATCCGTCAAGAAAAATTCCACTCCAAAAAGGCCAGCACCGCCAAGTGCTTTGGTTACTTTTTGAGCCATTTCTTGAGCTTCGATTATGTCTTTTTGGGAAACTTTTGCAGGTTGCCAACTTTCTTGATAATCGCCACGTTCTTGTCGGTGACCAATTGGCGCACAGAATAGTGTTGGATTATTATTTTGTGTTACTGTCAGCAATGTTATCTCAGAATTGAAATTTACAAAAGCTTCAACGATAACTTCTACAATATCGCCACGCGAACCTTCTTCAGCATATTGCCATGCTTTTTCTATATCATTTTCTATTTTTATGGTGGATTGTCCTTTTCCTGACGAACTCATTAATGGTTTTACCACACATGGCATTCCGACTTCGTAAACTGCTTTTCTTAATTCAACTGCAGAAGTTGCATAACGATAATTGGCTGTTCTTAATCCTAATTCTTTTGAAGCTAAATCGCGAATAGCTTTTCTATTCATAGTAAAATTTGCCGCTCTAGCTGACGGCACAACAGTTATGCCTTGTTTTTCATAATCATAAAAACGTTCTGTACGAATGGCTTCAATTTCGGGAACGATATAATCGGGATTGTGTTTAGCTACAATTCTGTCTAATTCTTTACCATCAAGCATATTGATGACTTCAAATCCATGAGCTACTTGCATTGCAGGAGCATTTTCATAACTATCCACGGCAATTATGATTTGCCCAATACGTTGTGCCGCTATTACAAATTCTTTTCCTAGTTCACCAGAACCAAGTAATAAAATTTTCGACATGATATTTAATTTTTTTGATTAAAAAAGCCCCAAGTTTCCTTGAGGCATTATGTTTTTTATGCTAATGCAGTTGCAATTCTTTTGAAGGCCTCGGTTAATAGTTCTTCACTTGTGGCATAAGAAATTCTGATGCAATTTGGATTTCCAAAAGCGTCACCCGTAACTGTAGCAACATTAGCTTCGGATAACAAGTACATCGATAAATCATCGGCGTTACTAATTAATTTTCCTCTTAAAGTTTTTCCAAAAAATGAAGAAACATCAGGAAAAAGATAGAAAGCGCCATCAGGAATATTAATTTTGATACCCGGAATTTCTTTGGTTAGGCCAACGACTAAATCTCTACGGTTTTTAAAAGCAGTAACCATTTCATTTAATACTTTCGGGTCAGCATCAACGGCAGTGATAGTAGCTCTTTGTGCGATAGAATTGGCTCCAGAGGTTACTTGCCCTTGCATTTTTGTACAGGCTTTAGCAATAAATTCGGGTGCGCCAATATAACCAATTCTCCAACCAGTCATGGCAAATGCTTTGGCAACACCATTTACTGTTATCGTTCGTTCAAACAATTCAGGAATGGAACCAATGCTGCAAAACGTTCCAGAGAAATTGATGTGCTCGTAGATTTCATCTGAAACGATATAAATGTTTGGATATTTTTCTAAAACTTTGCCAATAGCAGTCAATTCTTCGCGACTATAAACCGAACCACTTGGATTGCATGGTGAACTGAACCACATCATTTTGGTTTTTGGTGTTATAGCTTTTTCTAACTGTTCTGGGGTTATTTTAAAATCGCTTTCAACAGAGGTAGGTACTTCAACAGGAACACCTCCCGAAAGTTTGATGATTTCAAAATAGGAAACCCAATAGGGTGCTGGTAGAATTACTTCATCACCATCATTTAACATCACTTGAGCAATGTTGTATAAGGATTGTTTTGCCCCTGTTGAAACTACGATATTCGCTGGCTTGTAATCTAAATTATTATCGCGTTTGAATTTTCTGCAAATAGCATCTTTTAATTCTCCATATCCATCAACAGGCGAATAGGTACTATAGTTTTCATCGATGGCTTTTTTTGCCGCTTCTTTAATGAAGTCAGGTGTGTTAAAATCGGGTTCGCCTAGACTTAAACTGATGATATCTTTTCCTTGTGCTTTTAATTCTCTGGCTAAGGCAGCCATTGCCAAGGTTTGTGAGGTTGATAAATTGTTGATTCTGTCTGATAAAATGCTCATTGAATGTTTTATTTATGTTAAACTAAAAACGCCAATGAAGGCGTTTTATAAATTGATTATGCTAATTGTGGCTGTCTTCCCAATTCTTTCAAATGCTTAAAGTGCGCAATAACGGCACTTCGCATAGTTCGGTATTCGTGATAGGGTAAATCACATTCTTTAGCTGTTTCTTTCACAATTTTAGCTATTTTTCCATAATGTATGTGGCTAATGTTTGGATAAAGATGGTGCTCAATCTGATGATTTAATCCGCCAGTATACCAGTTTACAAGCCAATTTTTTGGTGCAAAATTCACGGTAGTAAATAATTGATGAATAGCCCATGTATTCTCCATCTCACCTTCTTCATTAGGTTTCGGATTTGTAGTATCTTCTATAACATGTGCCAATTGAAAAACGATGCTCAAAATTAATCCTGCTGTGTAATGCATAACAAAAAAACCAATTAAAACTTTCCACCACAACACTCCTAAAATCATGGGAAGTACAATCCAAACCGAAAAGTAAATAACTTTTGTAATTACCAAAGTTGTCCAAAGTATTTTAGGAGATTTAACGTCGCCATAGGATAATTTTCTTTTCAAATAACCTTTCATTTGTTTAAAATCGGTTGTTAATGACCAATTGAAAGTCAGTAATCCGTATAAAAAAACAGAGTAATAATGTTGAAATTTGTGAAAATTATACCATTTTGCTTCTTGAGAAAAACGGATAACTCTACCAGCATCAAGGTCTTCATCATGTCCATGAATATTGGTATAGGTATGGTGCAATACATTGTGTTGAACTTGCCAATTGTATACATTGCCTGCCAAAATATAAATTGTTCCTCCCATAAATTTATTGACCCAATTTTTATTAGAATAAGAGCCGTGATTTCCATCGTGCATTACGTTCATGCCTATTCCCGCCATACCAATACCAATAACGATAGAGAGTAAAAAGAAAACCCAAAAAGGCATAGTAGTTAATGTAATTATTAAAAAATAGGGGGTTAAGAAGACGCTAAACAGAATAATCGTTTTTAAGTGTAATTTCCAATTTCCAGTTTTTTGAATATTGTTTTCTTTAAAGTAATTATTAACTCTAGAATTTAAGGTTCTAAAGAATTTAAGATTATCGTTTTTAGAAAAAACAGGCGTTGTTGTGTCCATTTATTGAAATTAGATTTTGGCAAATATAATTATTATAATTTTTTAAAGATTATAAACAAATCATAATTATCAACTAAAACATTATTTTTGTTAAAAATTCTATTTATGGAAGAAATTCTGAAACAATTTCCTAATCTTACTGATAATCAAATACTACAGTTTGCAAAGCTTGAAGCATTATATAACGATTGGAATGCAAAAATAAATGTGATTTCGAGAAAAGATATTGATGAGCTTTACACCAAACACGTTTTGCATTCCTTAGCTATTGCCAAAATTCAACCATTTGAACCAGGAACGTATGTATTAGATGTTGGAACAGGAGGTGGTTTTCCCGGAATTCCTTTGGCTATATTGTTTCCTGAAACACGGTTTTATCTGATTGATGTTATTTTGAAAAAGATTAATGTTGTCAAAGCTGTTGTAGAAGCATTAGCATTAAAAAATGTAAAAGCGGAACAAATGCGAGCTTCAGAAGTTAAAGGCGATTATGATTTTATTGTAAGTCGGGCTGTTACTAATATGCCCGATTTTGTTTCTTGGATAAAAGATAAAATCAAAAAACAAAACAAACACGAATTGAAAAACGGAATACTTTATTTAAAAGGAGGTGATTTAACCGAAGAACTTAAATCTTTTCCAAATGCTACAGAATACAATATTGCTGATTTTTTTAAAGATGCGTTTTTTGAAACTAAAAAAGTGGTTCACTTACCATTAAAATTTAAAGCATAAAAAAAGCTCTAAATAGAGCTTTTTTTTTAGTTTAAAATATAGTTTTACTAAGTTTATCTGCAAACAATGGGCAATATTTTCAATAGCGTTTGATTAATTGAAATTTAGAATATTGATTTTTATAGGCATAAAAAAGTTAATTTTTTTTACTTGAACTATAAAATAATACTTTAAAAAACAAAACTATTCTCCCAAAAACGGGTAACGATAATCTTCTGGTGTTACAAAAGTTTCTTTGATGGTTCTTGGAGAAACCCAACGCAATAAGTTTTGCATTGAACCTGCTTTATCATTTGTTCCCGATGCTCTTGCTCCTCCAAATGGTTGCATTCCTACAACAGCTCCCGTAGGCTTATCATTAATATAGAAGTTTCCAGCACTGTTTTGTAATGCTAATGTTGCTTCTTCAATAGCATAACGATCTTGACTAAAAATAGCTCCAGTCAAGGCATAATCTGAAGTTTCATCAACCAAAACTAGTGTTTTAGCCCATTTAGTATCTTCATAAACATATAAAGTGACAATTGGACCGAATAGCTCGGTTTCCATAGTAGCGTATTTTGGATTGGTAGTCACGATAACTGTTGGTTCAATAAAATAACCTTTTGATTTATCATAATTTCCACCCACAATAATTTCGGCATCCGCATCTTTTTTAGCTTGATCAATATATTTGGCTAATTTGTCAAAAGAACCTTCATGAATTACTGCTGTGATGAAATTTCCAAAATCCTCAGGCGAACCCATTTTCATTGATTTTATATCGGTAATCAATTGTTCTTTTACCGCCGGCCACAAACTTTTAGGAATATAGGCTCTAGAAGCTGCAGAACATTTCTGCCCTTGGAATTCAAAACCACCCCGAGTAATTCCGGTAACTATTTGTTTTACATTAGCGCTTGGATGTGCTAAAACAAAATCTTTTCCACCTGTTTCGCCTACAATTCTAGGGTAGGTTTTATAGGTATGAATATTGTTTCCAATTTTTTTCCATATTTCTTTAAATACAAAAGTGGAACCTGTATAATGAACTCCAGCAAAGTCAGGGCTTGCTAAAACAGTATCAGTAATCATAACCGGATCACCAAAAACAACATTGATAACACCATCAGGAACACCCGCTTCTTTGAAAACATCAATAATAATTTTTGCTGAGAAAACTTGACTATCACTTGGTTTCCAAATCACAACATTACCCATCAACGCTGCACTTGCAGGAAGATTAGCAGCTATGGCTGTAAAATTAAAAGGAGTTATAGCATATACAAATCCTTCCAAAGGACGATATTCCACTCGATTCCAAACATCTGAAACCGATTTGGGTTGGTCGTTATAAATTTGTGTCATAAATGCTACATTATAACGCAAAAAATCTATTAATTCACAAGAAGCATCAATTTCGGCTTGAAAAATAGTTTTGGATTGCGCAATCATGGTCGCTGCATTAATCCTAGCGCGATAAGGTCCTGTAATTAATTCGGCTGCTTTTAAAAAGATAGCGGCACGTTGTTCCCACGCCATGTTTGCCCACTTTTTTCTGGCTTCAAGTGCTGAAGCAATTGCTTTTTCAATATGTATTTTTTCTGCTAAATGATAGGTACCCACAACATGTTGATGGTCATGTGGTGCTGTTATATTTCTTGTATTTCCAGTTCGAATTTCTTCCTTTCCAATATAATTTGGAACATCAATAGTTTCGTTCCACATTTTTTTGTAAGCCGCTAAAACTGATACTTTTTCTGGAGAATTTGGAGCGTATGATTTTACGGGTTCATTAACCGCATTTGGGACATGAAAAAATCCTTTAAGCATAATTTTATTATTTTGAAATTTTGAAAATTCAATTTTTGTTTGTTATTCAACTAAACACAAAAGTACAAAGGTTTTTTCGAATTTTTGATAAGACAAGTCAAAGATTAGTTTGTCTTTAACAAGACTTTTAATTCAAAGCAAATGGCGCACTCAACTTAAACGTAGGCACAATAACTTTAAAATTATTAGTAGAAGTAAAATTAATCATATTGAAATAACCACTCATAGCACCAAAAGGAGAAGACAACAAACAACCAGAATTGTAAGTATATTTTTCGCCTGGTTTTAGTACGGGCTTTTTACCAATTACCCCTTCACCATCCACGATTTCAATATCATTGAGTGAGTCAAGAATTTCCCAATGACGAGTATATAATTGAACAGAATCTTTACTGTGGTTTTCAATGGTGATTTCATAACTAAAGGCAAAATGAATTTTGTAGTTTTTGAAGTATGTGCCTTCAAAACTAGTCAAAACCGAAATTTTTATGCCTCTTGTTATTTGAGAAACCATCTAGTATAGATTGAATTAGGTTGTCAAATTTACAAAAAATAAAATAGGAAAAGTATTTTAGATGTTAAATTTTATTAGTTGGTTATACCAACGGAACTTGCAATTCCTTTCCCTATTATTCTATCATAGCGTTGATTATTTTCTCTATAATAAACTAAGGTAAAATAGTTGTTTTCTGTTTGATGAAAGTTACCATCAATGGCATTTTCTTCATCAATTTTTCCTTTTTCATCTGAAATAACATATTGATAGTTTGTGAAACCTTGTTTTATCATTATGGCTTTTTCATAATTGCCTTTTTCTTGATTATAATCCATTTTGTTTTCCTCACTAATAGTGTAATTGTTAAACATCCCATTGATATAAATAGATTTTTTCCCGTAATAATTTGGGGCAGCAAGTGTAAAGAAAACCCAAGCATAATCTGCTTCTATATCGTTGTTTTCGGCTCCAATGTTTTTCACTATAAAATTTCCATTAATATCAGGAAAAAAAGTATAAGGCGCATTTGCTCTGGATTGATTTTGGTATAAATGGGCATTGTATAAACCACTTTTTGAATCAATATGTGCTATACTATTGTTTGCTGCACGTATGTCTTTATTTTCAAAAAATAAAAATTCATTTCCAGCCCAAAATTGGGTTTCTTTATCATATTTATAAATTAAATCATTGCCAATAGTATATTGTGGTTTAATGTCGGTAATAGCATTGTCAAATTTTCCATTTTGTAAGAGCATCACTTTTACGTTTTGCAGTGGACTTTGAAAAGTAATAACGGATGATTTTATAGAAAATTCAATATTTTGTTTTTGATTTATAACATCCAAGGTTCTTGCTCTTCTAACTTGCATTGGAACTGAAACTAATTCTTCATATAAAATGAATTTTTTGGCAAAAACAACGTTTTTATCGTCATCTAAAATTTTAATCACATAATTACCACTAACTCTAAATCGGGTGAATTTATTAGGAAATGATAATCTATAATGTGAATATAACTGTAAGGTGTTTAATGAGTTGGAGTAATCTTGAATACGTTGGTCATCAAAACCATCAATGTATTCATTTTTTGATAATTGTGAAGGTTTCCAATCATAATCACAATGTGTAATGGTGTAGTAATAATTAGCTTCATTACCATACAAATCATCAAATTGGAATTGAAAACTATCTCCTAAACTAAAAATAGGGATAGCATTTTGATTATTTTGAGTAAAAGTTACCGTTTTGAATTGATAGGGAGGAACTATTTCTTTTTCTACTTGAGAAAAAGAAACCAAAGAAATTATTAAAAAACAAAAGCTAAAGTATATTTTATGTGTCATAATTATTTGTAACAAAGTATAAAGTTAGAATATTTGCTCCATAATAATGCCAAAAAAATGCTTACTTAAAACAAATAGGAATAATTTCTCCTTTGGCTAGGCAATATTTTTCTACTAATTCAGGTGAAATTTTACTAGTATAATCTTCTTCGATTACTTTAAAACCTATACTTCTCAGCTTATCAAAATAATCTTTACCATAAACACGAACATGGTCATATTGCCCAAAGATTTTTGCGCGTTCTTTTTGGTCAACAATCGTATCATCAGAAAAAGTGGTGCCTCTAGTCAGGTCTTGAGGGATTTGAAATATTCCCATACCGCCAGGTTTTAGTACACGATATAATTCATGCATGGCTTTGGTATCATCTGGAATGTGTTCTAAAACGTGATTACAAAAAATAATATCATAGGTATTATCTTTAAAAGGCAAATTACAGATATCAGCTTTTACATCCGCTAATGGCGAAAGCAAATCGGTGGTGGTGTAATCAATATTAGTTTGCTTTTTGAAACGTTTGTAAAATTCTTGTTCAGGAGCAAAATGCAAAACTTTCTTTTTTACAGACGAAGTAAAAAAATCCGTTTCATTCTGCAAATACAACCACAATAATCGGTGTCTTTCTAAGGAAAGCGTGCTTGGAGATAGCACATTGTTTCGTTGGTTTCCGTAACCATAGGGCAAAAACATACGAAAACTTTTTCCATCAATTGGGTCTGTAAAACGATTCCCTTTTAATAGAAATGCTAAAATAGGTCTAACTACGATGCTCAACCGAATAAGTATTGGTCGAGGAATGGTATTCAGTATTAATTTGAAAATTTGTTTCATTATAACACTAATCTAGTTTTACGAAATTCATCCTCTTCATTACTTTCAATCCCCAGGGCTTTATAGATATAATCAAATGTGGAAAGTATTTCTGGTTTTCCATCTACTAAAGCTACGTCGTGCTCAAAGTGGGCGCTTGGTTTTCCATCAGCGGTTAGGATGGTCCAACCGTCTTTAAGCTGTTTTATGTTTTTGG
>Ga0114958_10000766_pt1 | contig 27017 bp, 16 predicted proteins | sample C_130208_EF_Meta_FD_89577 | JGI IMG/M metagenome (GOLD analysis project Ga0114958, IMG submission 89577) | Freshwater microbial communities from Lake Croche, Canada to study carbon cycling - C_130208_EF_MetaG | ecosystem: Environmental > Aquatic > Freshwater > Lake | place: Lake Croche, Canada... | reverse complement strand
ATGGTGAGCGCGATGGTCGGCGACATCATCCCACCAGCGCGGCGCGGCCAAGCCATGAGCGTGGTCATGGGCGCGTTCCCGATTGCCTCTGTGCTCGGCATCCCGGCGGGTTTGTATCTCGCCGGCCTATTTGGCTGGCACGCCCCATTTTTCATGCTCGCTGGTTGTGCATTGCTCAATCTGGGAATCGCAGCGCTCGCGCTGCCGCATTTGCGGACCGCCATCCATGGCCATAATCCCATCCGCCAAATGCGCGAGATCGTCACGCACTCGCTGCACTTGCGCGCGTTTGCCGTCAGTATCGTGCTGGTGATGGCCGGTGGTTGCATCATACCTTTTCTAGCCCCGTCCTTCGTGGCCAATTTTGGCCTGAGCGAGACGAATTTGCCCAAAGCTTACATGATTGGCGGCCTGGCGACCGTCATCACCACCCCGATTATCGGACGCTTAAGCGACCGGATCGACCGGCTGCATTTGCTCACGTTTCTCTCGGTGCTGGCCGTCGGAGTGGTACTCACCCTCACGCACCTTGATACCGCGACGTTGCCATTGGCCTGCGGGATCATGGCGGCGTTCATGGTCACGATGTCGGGTCGCTACGCGCCCGCGATGGCGATGGTAGCCAACGCAGTTCAGGCCCGCTACCGCGGCGGTTTCATGAGCGTGAATTCCGCCGTACAACAAGCCGCCAGCGGACTCGCTAGCTTACTCGCCGGCGCTTTTATCACCACTCGAGCCGACGGTCACTTGCTCGGCTACGGCAACCTGGGGTTTGTTTCGGTCGGATTTTTTATTCTAACGGTCTACTTCGCCGCCCGTCTACGCCATGCGGCGCCCCATGTCGCCCACGCCGGCCTGATTCCACCGGTTGGGCCCAAAAATTCTTAACGGGTCGCACCGGTTTTTCGCACGGCCGTGATCGTCTCGCCGACTTCACCTCGCAGACGCTCAAACTTCGCTTTGAGCACATCAAATTCCTGAGGACTCGCCGCACGCAACTGCCCCACGAGCTCATCACCCGAGGCAAGTTCCGCCGCGAGCTCCGAGCACACGCGCTGACCGGGTTCGCCGATCGCCGCCTTTAATTTTTCTACCTCAGAGCGCAGGCCGCTCATCTGGCGCGTCGCCGCCTCCACATAATTTTCCACCGCCGCCCAACGCGAGTTCGGCGCCGTATTTTCCGCACGCACAGCCAGTGACATCGCACCGATAGGGAACAACCCAGCCAACCCGACTCGTGTGAAAAATTTCATTATTGGGGTAAAATGCGCCACGGAATGAAAAGCTTGTTTCTACCGAATCTGCGCGACCCGCGGCCAAAGCTCCAGCCAAACTTAATCGCCTTTTCGTTGCCACCCCGTGAATGCGATTGCGGCGCCGCGCCGCTCGCCTACCAGTGAACTATGTCCGTCGCCTCGTCGCCCACGCCCAACACCGCTCCCGCGCTCACTCGTCCCGCGCGCCCGGAGTTACTCGCGCCTGCGGGCGACTGGGAATGCGCTCGCGCCGCCGTCGAGAACGGAGCCGATGCTATCTACTTTGGCCTCGAGCGTTTCAACGCGCGCATGCGCGCGAAAAACTTCACCCAGGCCGATCTGCCCGCGCTCATGAAGTTTCTTCACCATCGGGGTGTCCGCGGCTACGTCACCTTCAACACCCTCGTCTTCACGGCCGAATTGCCCGACGCTGAATCCTACCTGCGCACCATCATAGCTGCCGGCGTCGATGCTGCCATCGTCCAAGACGTCGGGATCTGCCGACTTATCCGCGCGCTCTCGCCCGATTTTCCGATCCACACCTCAACGCAACTTACCGTCACCAGCGCCGCCGGCGTAGGGTTCGCCCGTGATCTCGGCGCGCAACTCGTTGTCCTCGCCCGCGAAAATTCCATCAGCGAGATCGAATCCATCCAATCTAGCCAAGCCCAGAGCGCTAAGCCGGCCTTGCCGCTGGAAGTCTTCGTCCATGGGGCCCTCTGCGTCGCCTACTCGGGCCAATGCCTCACTAGCGAATCCCTGGGCGGCCGCTCCGCCAACCGGGGCGAATGCGCCCAAGCCTGCCGCCTACCCTACGACCTCATCTCCGACGGCCAAAAAGTAGACCTCGGTGATCGCCGCTATCTGCTCAGCCCACAAGACCTCGCCGGCCTCGATGTTTTGCCCGATCTCGTCCGCGCCGGCGTATCCTCCCTAAAAATTGAGGGCCGCCTCAAATCCCCCGAATACGTCGCCAGCATCACTCGCGTCTACCGTCAGGCCCTTGACAAAATTTGCGAACCGAAGACAGCCACGGCTGCAGCACAAAAAGCGGTAACTTCCAGTACACTCGATCCCGCACATTACGAGCTCCAGATGGCATTCTCCCGTGGCCAATACACGGGTTGGTTTCGCGGCATCAACAACCAGGAACTTGCCCACGGTCGCTTCGGTACCAAACGCGGTGTATTGCTCGGTACAGTTATACGCGTAAGCGGTGAATCCGTCGCACTCACACTTTCCGCGCCACTCAAACCCGGCGACGGCGTCGTCTTCGATGCCGGCAATCCAGCAGAGCGCGAAGAGGGTGGCCGCGTTTACCAAGTGGAGTCTTCGCGCTCCCATGCGGGCGAAACCGTGCTTCGTTTTGGCCATGGTGATATCAATTGGCCCCGCGTTCGCGCCGGCCAACGTGTCTGGAAAACCAACGACCCAGCCCTCGACCGCGAACTACGCGCCACGTTCGAAGGCGAAAAAATTCGTTTTCAACGTCCGATCACGCTCGAACTCCACGGCCATGTCGGCGTTCCGCTCACCCTGATCGCCCGCGACGCGCACGGTCACGTTGCCCAAGCCGATTCCACCCTGCCGCTCGCCTTAGCTGAAAATCAACCCCTCACCACCGAGCGCTTGCGCGATCAACTCGGCCGGCTGGGCGGTACGCCGTTTTTGCTCGGCGAACTGATCAACCACCTTGAGGGCGCCGTCATGCTCCCCGTCAGCGAGCTCAACCGGCTGCGCCGAGAAACGATCGCCACCCTCGAGCAACGCGCCGCCGAGCCCACCCGTTGGCAGTTTCATCCCGCTCCATCCGGCCTCGCCGCACTTTCACGGCCCGCCGCATCCACCTCACCCGTAAGCGCACCCGAAATCATCGTCGTTGTACGCAGTCTCGAGCAACTTGATGCCGCCCTCACCTGCGCCGGCATTGCTACAGTCTACTGCGAATTCGAAAACCCCAAACACTACCGCGACGCCGTGACGCATTTCCGCGCCTGGCAAGCCACGGCAGCCGCCTCCGCGCCTGGTCTGCCCGCGTCGTCGATCTGGGTCGCCCCGCCACGCATCACCAAGCCCGGCGAAGAATGGATTCTTAAACAGGTTCGCTCGTGCGAGGCCGACGGTTACCTCGTGCGCAATTACGACCACCTCGCCTACTTCGCCGCCGATCGCCGCCGTGGTGATTTCTCGCTCAACGTCGCCAATCCCCTCACCGCCGCCCACTACCTCCAAGGTCACGGCCTCGAGCGAGTAACTGCCAGCTACGATCTCAACATCGTCCAACTAGAAGCCCTCCTTCAAGCCGCACCCGGCGCGTGGTTCGATCTCACGATCCACCAACACATGCCGATGTTTCACATGGAGCACTGCGTCTTTTGCGCGTTCTTATCCAAGGGCAAGGACTACCATGATTGCGGTCGCCCCTGCGACACGCACCGCGTCGCTCTCCGCGACCGCGTCGGCGCCGAACTCCCGCTGAAAGCCGACGCCGGTTGCCGAAATACCGTCTACAACAACCGAGCCCAGACGGGTGCTGATTACGTTGCCCGCCTCCTTGAGCTTGGAGCGCGCAGCTTCCGCGTCGAATTTATCAACGAAGGCGCCGACGAAGTCGTACGCACGCTCACACGTTATCAACAACTCCTGCGCGGCGAGATCACCGGCGCCGAGGTATGGCGCGAATTAAAGCTGCTCAACCAACTCGGCGTTACCCGGGGCCAGATGGAAACCGCCCCGCAATTCATCGCTAAGAAACGCTAAAGCGTAATGGGCGCTTAGCACCCGGTTACTTTGAGCGTTGGATCAATTCCACTTCGTAGCCTTCCGGCGCATCGATGAACGCAATCACCGAACCACTGCCCGTGACCGTCGGCCCGTCGCTCAAGGTATAACCCTTCGCCGCCGCCGCTGCGGCAAACGCCGCCAGATCTTCCACCTCGAAGGCGAGGTGCATCAAATCTGGCTGCACGACGACACTCGGTGCACCTGCGGGCATCTGACAGATTTCGATTTCCTCGTCGCTGTTGGGCGTCGCTAGAAACGCCAACTGCGCGCCGCGGGGCGAAGTGTGCCGACGCGAGACGGTAAGCCCGATCGCTTCTTCGTAAAATTTTACCGTGCGGGCGAGATCATTGACGCGCATGCGCGTGTGCAAAAGTTTTTTGATCATTGTAAAAAATTTACCATGCAGGACTTCCCTTGCCTCGCCAATGCGATTTTCCGCCTGCGCGCGGTGCTCCCGGCTGGGCTCTACTCAGGTGAGGTGAAACACTTCTTCTAGGCCGAGCGAGACAGGACTGTTGTCCGCGTTACAGGGCATCATCTCCCGCATGAAAGCCCACCAACGTCGGCAGACATCGGTCTGCGCAATCGCGGCCCATTGCGCTTCACTCTCGATCTCAGCGTAGCCAAAAAGTTGGCGCGTCTCAGGATGCAAAAAAATAGAGTAATTGTGGACACCGTGACTTTTGAGCACGGCTTCAAGCTCCGGCCAGATAGGCGCATGGCGCCGACGATATTCCACTTCGAGGCCGGGATGGACGGTCATAACAAAAGCTTTTCGGATCATGGTGATTTGGTTTGAGGCACGGCGTTACGCTCAAGACTTGGCGGGCGCAGCTTTAGGTACGCTGATCGCCTTGAACTTTGCCTGAGCTTCTTCAAAGGCGCCGGGTGGGAGCTGGGTTTTGAGTTCAGCGAAGCGCGTCTGCGCGACGCCCACCGGAGATGTGCGTAACCCGTGCTCTATGAGAGCAGCGGCACCTTTGAATTCCTTCAACCGCAGGCAAAGAAGCGTGGTGCGGTACACCAGCGCGAGACGACGAGGAAACAGGTTCACTCCTTCGAAGAGCATACCCATGATCTCAGGCTTAGGCTCATCTACGCTGCGCGCGTAAACGTCGCCGAGCAACTCGTAGACTTCAGGCATGGACGGAGGCTGGAGACGAGCCACGAGAAGGGGCGCAGAGAGTTCAGCGGTTTGCGCAGAAGTAAACGAAGCCTCGGGGCCAGCAGCGATTTGGGCGGCTTGGAAGCGCAAGCGGGCAAGCTCAAGGTGAGCGAGTGGACGAACGACTTTTCCGGCGGCGGCGGCTTCAAGGAATTTACGGGCGCGGTCCGTGTGATCGACACTGCGTTCGTACAGACCGAGGGCGGCAAGGAGGCGCGGATCGCGTTCCCCGCGCGTGTAAGGAGTGATGAGCGCGATGCGCGCTGGCTCTTTCAATTCAGCGAGGAGCATCGCCTCACCCTTGATGCGACCCACTTCCGCATCGGTAGCATCCCGGAGAATAAGCGGCGTGGCTTCGCCAAGGCCTTCGCCTTTCTTTGAGCTCCAGCCAAGAGATTTGTAATTGGTAAAATCGAGATATCCGCGCAGCTCCAGCAACATGTCTTTGTAGCCGATGCCGAAGCACTCTTTGAACATGGGCTCCGTAACAGGCTCTTTGGCTGAACGCTGGATAAAGGTGACGAAGCCCTTTTGGAAACGCTGACCCGTCTGATAAAGGCACATGTGAACGAAAGCAGTGGATTGTTTAGCCCATTTGCTCCCGATCGAATTGCGTGCGATTGGATCGTCGTGTTTCACCGCGAACATTTCAGGAAACGACATGAGGTGGGTGCGTTGCAGGGCAGCGTTGAAATCACGGTCTTCAGCCGCAGCGGTAAGAGGCGCGGCTGTGTCGCCATCGGCGGCAGCAAGGGCATTGAGTTGGGCGGCGTTGGCCTGCTGGATCGAGACCGTGTTGGGATCATCGAGCTTAGCGAATTCGATTAACGTTGGGCTGACCTTCATCCCCATGAGCAACTGCGCGAGCCCTTCCTCAAGCCAAGCGGCGAGGCGAGGCGTGGTACGCGCGAGCAGCGAGTGAACGTATTCGCGGTAAAGCTGTTTATAGGCGTCGACCTCGATACTGCCGTTGTTTTCGACCCCGCTAGCATTGAACTCGCCCGCCAGTCCAGCGAGGGATAACTCGCGGGTTTGGAGATCGACAACGATGGCGGAGCGCTCGTTGTTGCGTAAAAAAAGGCTGGCCATACCTTGGGCGGGACCCGCATCGGCGGTTTTGGGGACGAACGTTTTAAATTTATCCCCGCGCCCGCACAGGATGATCGAAACCGGTGTTGGACTGCGCCCGAGCAGCGAAGGCCAAACGACGCCGATCGCTTGGTTGAACAATTGGAAATCCTGGATGAGGCGCTTGGTCTCGCGGTCCGAGGCGTTGGAAAGAATTTCAAATCCGGGAATCTCGGCATGACGCCAGGCCTCGGGTGGCGGCAAATCGCGCGCATCGGTGACCGTGTAAGCCGGCAACGCGACGACCGGATCGTACTGGGCGCTGGCAGGATCTTGTGCGAAAGCGGGGATGAGGCTCGCATGCGATAATAAAGCCGTAAGGAAAAGACGCTTCATAAGGAAAATGGGGTGTATTCAGAAAGGTAACTTACGCTGAACTAAAACGCGCGCCTGGGAGAAAGGCGCGATTTAAAACCAAGTGACCAGATTGACGCATCCAGCGCCCCAAAAGTTTCGAGCAGCACCCCCGAAGACAAAATCAAGAATAACGTTTCCCCGCTTGCGTCGGATCCGCTCTCAACAGCAAACTAACTTGGTTAGTAACGCTCGGGTGGTGGAATGGCAGACACGAAGGTCTTAGAAGCCTTTGCCGTAAGGTGTGCAGGTTCGAGTCCTGTCCCGAGCACCAATAACAGAAAACCGGCGTAGTTTAGCGAAACGCCTCAGGGCGCAACGCCGAGGCGGTCACCCATCTTGGCGTAGGTTTCGAGCTGTTGAGCGCTTTGATCCAGCAAATCGGCATCAAATTGGATGCGGCCCGCTTGAAACAAAGTGATCACGCATGAACCGCCAAACGAGAAGAGGCCCTTTTCGTCGCCCTTAGCCACATCGCGGCCAAACGTGTAACTTTGCACGATGCTGCCGACATTCGTCGCACCGACTTCGAGCATCGCCACTTCGCCGAAACCAGGAGCCTGGATGAGCGTGAGTTCACGTTTGTTTTCGATCAAATAGTGGATGTTGCGTCGCAGCGCGACGGGACTCACCGAATAAAGCCAACCGTTGATCAAACTCGCCTCGCCTGGGGTGCCGCCGACGGGAAAATGAAAGCGGTGATAATCCACAGGGCATAGGCGGGAGATAAGCATCGCGCCGCCGGCGAATTTTTTCGCGAGCACGCGCTGATTTTCGGGTAACGCGGCTTCGCCGAGCAATTCCGCCAATGAAAATTTCATACCCTTGAGGTAAAAACCCTCAGTAGTATCCACGTTTTGAAACGCAAGGTGACGCCCATCAGCAGGAAAAACTGCGACCGTATCACCCGACGCAATGGGACGCGCGGTGGGTTTAAGCGCGCGGTAGAAAAATTCGTTGAACGTCTTATAATCGAAGGGCGACTTCAGGAACTCATCCACATCGAGGTTATACTTTGTAATGAAAGGAATGATCTTAAGCGCACTATCACGCTTGGTCATCTTACGACCGTACCATTGCGAGAACCACGCACGGCGCGCGAGTAACCATACGGCTGCGCGACCGAGCGGATTGCCGTAAGCGAAGCGGAGCCAGCCTTCACCGTAGATCTGCTCGGTTTTGATCGTGCGGGCGTAGCGGTCGTAGTAGCGAATAGGTTCTGCGGGCATGCCGACAGAGGCTCACGAATCGCAGTGTGGGCGCAAAGCAGAAAACGTCGTCAGCCCAAGAGCGAAGATGAATCCCGCGTACAGGACACTCCGGCACCGAAACGATCTAATTGCCCAAAAAAGCGAGGAACCCGGGTGGTGAAATGCCAGCTGATTGACTTTCAAATCTCAGATTATACCAGTGAACGGTGAATGGACGAGCCAGCATTTGATGAGCGTAAATGGGAAGTTCGACACGATCACCCGAGACGATCTGCTGGTGGTGGCGGATAGATTTAGCATTCCGCGTGCGAACGCCGCGCTGGCCGACGTAAAGACCGCCATCCAGCAATGGCCTGACATCGCAAAAGAAGCGGGCCTGCCGGAAGCGAAAGCGAATAAAGTGCACAAGGATCTCCGTACGGTGTAGCACAGAAAAGCGGGTTAAGACGGAACTCAATCCATGGGACGATCGCGCGATGTCATTCCCCTCGGGTTGCAGCAAATTCGGCCGGTATCCACCCCGCTAGGCTCATCACTTTGCTGCAGGCACGCCTCCACCCGGCACTAATTCGTCGTTCCGAACCGTGAAGGTAATTGCGGAACCCTCACCCACTTCGCCGGCGATCAGCGCGCGGGCTAGTTTAGTCTCAACGTTGCGTTGGAGAAACCGCTTCAAAGGCCGTGCGCCGAACACCGGGTCGTAACCCTTCTCGGCCGCCCACTCCTTCGCTTTCTTATCGAGTACGACGCTCACACGCTTGTCGGCGAGCCGCTTATTCAGATCCGCTACAAGCAGGTCCAAAATCAGGGTGATTTCATCGAGGGTCAGTGGCTTGAAAAGAATCATCTCGTCGATGCGGTTAAGAAACTCGGGGCGGAAAGCTTTGCGTAGCTCCATCATCACGCTCTCGCGTACGCTCTCAGGAATCGTGTCGCCGGTGACGCCTTCGAGCAGGTGCCGCGAACCCAAGTTGGACGTCATGATGATGATCGTGTTTTTGAAATCTACCGTGCGGCCCTGAGAATCCGTGATGCGACCGTCGTCCAAGACTTGGAGCAGAACATTGAAGACATCCGAGTGCGCTTTTTCGATTTCGTCGAACAGCACCACGGCATAGGGCTTGCGCCGGACCGCCTCGGTGAGTTGGCCGCCTTCATCATACCCAACGTAGCCGGGAGGAGCGCCAATCAGACGCGAGACGCTGTGTTTTTCCATGTACTCAGACATGTCAATGCGGACCATCGCGGCCTCGGTATCGAAGAGCGTTTCAGCGAGCGTCTTAGCGAGTTCAGTTTTGCCGACGCCGGTGGGGCCGAGGAACAAGAAACTGCCGACAGGCCGGCGAGGATCTTTGATGCCGCTACGAGCGCGAAGGATCGCTTCCGTGACGAGCGTGACCGCTTCGCTTTGGCCGATAACGCGCTGGTGCAATACGTCCTCAAGGCGGAGCAATTTGTCTTTCTCGCCCTCGACGAGCCGCGTGACAGGTACGCCGCTCCATTTAGAAACGACCTGGGCGATTTCATCCTCGGAAACCTCTTCTTTAAACAAAGTCGTTTGTTCGCGGCCCTTTTTATCGAGGCGTTTTAATTCTTCCTCCATTTGCGGGAGTTTACCGTGGCGCAATTCAGCGACCTTATTGAGATCGTAGGCGCGTTCGGCTTTTTCCATCTCCAATCGCGTGGCGTCGATCTCTTCGCGGAGTTTACGAGTTTTTTGAACGGAGGCTTTTTCTTTTTCCCAATGAAGACGGATGCCTTTAGACTTTTCACGCGCCTCAGCGAGTTCTTGCCGCAAAGCATCAAGGCGGCGCTTGCTGGCGTCATCTTTTTCTTTGGCGAGGGCAGTCTCTTCGATTTCGAGGCGAAGAACTTTGCGGGTGAGCTCATCAAGTTCCTGCGGCATCGAATCCATCTCCGTGCGGATCATGGCACACGCCTCATCCATCAGATCGATGGCTTTGTCGGGCAGAAAACGATCGGTGATGTAGCGGTTGGAAAGCGTAACAGCAGCGACGAGCGCATTGTCTTGGATGCGCACACCGTGGTGAAGCTCGAAACGCTCCTTGATGCCACGCAAAATCGAAAGCGCATCTTCGACGCTGGGTTGGTCTACGACAACGGGTTGAAAGCGGCGCTCGAGCGCGGCGTCTTTCTCGATGTGCTGACGGTATTCGTCGAGCGTAGTCGCACCGATGCAATGCAACTCGCCGCGCGCAAGCATCGGTTTAAGCAGATTGCCCGCGTCCATCGCGCCGTCGGTCTTGCCGGCGCCAACGATGGTATGAAGTTCATCGATAAATAAAATGATGCGGCCTTCGGCTTGCTTCACTTCGTTGAGCACGGCCTTTAAACGCTCTTCAAATTCACCGCGGTATTTAGCCCCCGCGACGAGCGAACCCATATCGAGCGAAAAGATGGTTTTGTCCTTGAGGCCCTCAGGGACGTCGCCACGGAGAATGCGTTGGGCGAGACCTTCGACGATGGCGGTCTTGCCGACGCCTGGCTCGCCGATAAGCACGGGGTTATTTTTGGTTTTGCGCGAAAGAATACGAATGGTGCGGCGGATCTCTTCATCGCGGCCGATGACAGGATCCATTTTGCCTTTGCGCGCTTGGGCGACGAGGTCGATGCCGTACTTCTCGAGGGCGGCATAGGTGGCCTCGGGGTTATCGGTGGTGACGCGTTGATTACCGCGGATTTCTTGAAGTACTTTGAGAACTTTAGCGCGCTCGAGCGTGAAGCTTTTAAAAAGCTTCTTGAGCGCCTCAGGTTTGCCGATCTCGAGAAGACCGAGGAAGAGGTGTTCGACCGAAATAAATTCGTCTTTCAGGGACTTGGCTTCGACCTCGGCGCGCGTGAATACATCGTTCACAGCTTGGGTGACGTACACTTTTGAAGAATCGACGCTGCCGGTGACTTTGGGAATGCGCTCGAGTTCACGGTCCACAGCGAGCGTAAGCGCACTGGCGGTAAGTCCAAGTTTATCAACGAGACCGGGGACGAGCCCGCTCTCTTGCGCGAGCAAAGCAGAAAGGAGGTGCCACGTGTCGACCTCGTGGTGGTTGAGTCGGCGGGCAATGGCCTGGGCGTCCGTGACAGCCTGACGGGACATCTGGGTAAAGGTGTTCAAGTCCATAGGAGGCCTTAACCCTGCATGGACCGGGCCAGCATACTCACCGAGGGCAGAGTGAGCGGAGCGAGGCTAAAGTAGAGTCAGTTCGTGACGCTTCGGCTCAAGCGTAGCGTCACGAAGGCGCAGTGTGACTGAGTTGATTCTGATCCGGCCTTTACACTGCCCTACTTCGAGTTGATCTCGTAAACCTCGACGATGGCGACGCCCGGTTTGGCCGGTTGATCAGGAAGGCTCTCGAACGGTTGAACGAGGACCGTGTAACTACCGGGGGCTAGGTCGGCCATTACACAGGGTTCGCGACGGTTGCCCGGAGCGTAGCCTGTGGCGTAGATCTGTTGCTCGCTATAATAAGTGACCGTGGGCCGGAAATCGTCCGCAACGCCATTCACTCGTGCTGAACCAGTACTCCAGTCGTCGTTTTTCATGACCAGGTCGCCGACAGAATTATAAATCTCCATGTACGGATCATCCATTGCCGTGAGGCCGTATTTGGCGAGGGACGGGCCTTGGACTCGGATCAATATACGCTTGGTGGGGCCGGAGCCGGCTTGCACAACAAACCCGCCGATCATGGTCTTAGAACGGTCGGCGTAGCCGCGGGTGGAAAGGTTAATTACCTTGTTGTCGTTGCGATCGACCTCGTAAGCCTCGACCAGGATGGTGCCGGTGCCGCCATCGGCGCTCTCGACGTTGACCGTGTAGCTGCCCGGATCGAGCGTTGTGAGTAGCGCAGAGTCTTTGCTGCCGACTGGAAAGGGAAATGCACCCACAGCGGTACTGGCCGCGGCGATTTGAGTGCCCGTAGAAGCTGTACCGATGGGCGTGGCCCAGTTGTCGTTTTCGCCCATTTTGACAGAGGGGGAACGGTCCGTCCGGTAAAGGGTGATGCGAGGATCCGCGAGGGTGTTGGGCACGTTAAAGGGCGAAGCGGCAATGGCAGGGCCTGAAGCACGCACCAGCATTTTCTTGGCAACCGAGCCCTGAATAACGAAACCTGCGATAAGTTGTTGCTCGCCGACACCACTAAAGGCGCGAGTAGCAACATTGATGAGAGTACCCGTGTTGTTGGCAGTCTGGGTTTGCAGACGGTAATTGGCGACTTCGAAGGCGCTTTGGTCGACCGTGAGCGCGTTGTAGGCTTCACCACTCTGTCCGCTCGCAATTCCGACCGGGACACTGATGGGCGCCGGCGCGATGATGTTGGGATTGGAGAAATACGCGAGGCGGGTGCCAGGAGCGTAGGCCATGATCGTGCGGTAGGTGACTTGGTTCCGGCCAACAAAACGATAACCGTAGCTGTAAGAGTAAGCGCCGGTACCCTGGGTGCCGTCGGCGTTCTTAGAGTTTTCCCGATCATGTGCGCAGCCAAGATTGTGCCCGAGCTCATGCGTGACGGTTTCTTGGCCGGTCACATAAGCAGATTGGACGACGCAAAACCCGAAGAGCGGATTATAATTTTGTGCAGGGGTCGCGAGTAAATAGCCTAATCCGGCGCTCGTAGTATCAGCTCGTTGGAGAATCAAACAGGTAAGGTCCGCACCGGATTGATCGCGCAGTGCATGAATCTCATCCATCTTGCCATCGCTTGTAGAACGCAGGGCCGTGAGCGCATCACTTTGCCAGGAAGCGACAGAGGAAGAGAGCTCATCACCAGGGAAATTTACTTCGGCAATTTTAACCAGACGCACTCGGGCAGTTACCAGACTGGCAGCAAAGTCACTGTTAACCTTGGCGGTGGCGTTATCGAAAAAACTTTGGATCGCGGCCGTACGAGTCGCACCCGACAAGTTAGACATCATCGCTTGGGTGTAGAGAAACATGAGATCAACCGTGACGTTAGCTCCAGCACTGGCGGCGGTCGACGAAATCGAACCCGCATCCGTTGCGCTCGCTGATTCGATTGGGGCGGCCAGTTTGCGGCGCGCGAGGGCTGCAATCGCATCCGTATCAAGCACAGGACGCGGAGAAGTGATCATGCCGCATGGCGGCACGAGCGCGTCATCGATTTGGAAAAATTGCGCGAAATCCACCGTCGCTGCGCGCAGCGCAAATTTACCTAGTTCGACATCTTGAATCGAGGCATGAAGAAACCCGGCGTTATAAGATAAAATCACGCGACTCTGCGGCCGGCCCTCGATCGTGCCGGTGCTCGTGAAACGGTCGGGGCCCATGGAATTTGTGCCGTCGATCACGACGCCAAGCGTCACCCCGCTGGGCAGTGGAATCGCGATGCGGCCAGCGCCGGGTTGTTGCCAAAAAGGGGAGTCTTTCGCGGTGAAGAGCCCAGCGTTCAGCCGAACGTAATGGATCACCTGCGCAGGCGCAGGCAAAGACCGGTCGAGGCTGACAGTATCCGCCGGTTGAGCATAGCTAAACAAGGGCTGGTCAGAGGCCCGCGGCGCAGCAACCGGCAGCATCAAAACGGCGCTTGCCGCCTTAGATCCCGAGGTATCGGCAGGGCCGCTTTTTGATCCAATTGGGGCGACACTCGCGAGGCTCTCAGTACGATTTGATTGCCTGTCAGCCAATGGATTACGCTTCATCAACCAGAAGGTGAAACCCGCCAAAACCAGCACACTCATCAACACCAGCAAGCGCCTCTGGGAGGGGTATTCCATTGAAGGAGTGGAATTAAAAAAACCGCCAATGCAACGCCTTTAAATCGCATTTAAAAAAACTGCTGCGTCGATGTATAGCGACTCCCCGCCATGAACTTAATCGGCGGCGCGCGCTGTCACAAAAACGTAACCCTGCAGCAATTTGCTGAGATTGAACGTTAACATGAGTAGCGGAGTCTTCCCCTGCGTAGTTCACAGGTTTGCTTGGTGTTAGGTTTAAGTAGAACGAAGGCCGTCCAGGGGTGGACGGCCTTCACTTTTTTTAAAAAAAGAAATGGTGGGCCGGGTGGGATTCGAACCCACACTCAAAGGATTATGAGTCCTCTGCTTTAACCATTAAGCTACCAGCCCGGAAATTTGCTTTTGGTAAAGTGCACTTATCATCTCGCAAAGCGACATCTTATGGTGACCAAAAGATGGTGGACGCTTGCGGACTCGAACCGCAGACCCCCTGCGTGTGAAGCAGGTGCTCTAACCAACTGAGCTAAGCGTCCCTCTAACAGAGCGGTAAACGTGCCCCTACCCATAAGCCGAATCAATCCTGTTTTCTTAAACGAGTGTTTCAGCTCGGTTTAATTAAGGAGCGCATGCGCTATTTTTTAGTCACCACCGCACGCTTCCTAGTGGGTACGACCGTGCGACAGATTTCGCACACGGTGCCATCACAACCATACGCCGAACAGTGCTCTCGGCCATAAAAAATAATACGCAAGTGCAAGTCATTCCAATGCTCCCGCGGAAAGAGTTTTTTCAAATCCGCCTCTGTTTGCTCTACGTTTTTACCGCTCGTTAATTTCCAGCGCTGAGCCAGCCGGTGAATATGTGTGTCCACCGGAAACGCGGGAACTCCAAACGCCTGCGCCATTACAACACTCGCTGTCTTATGTCCCACGCCGGGCAAGGCCTCTAGCTCCGCAAAACTAGCCGGCACAGCACCGGCGTGGCGCTCAATCAACAAGCGCGACAAATCTCTAATAGCCTGCGCTTTACGTGGCGCCAACCCGCATGGTCGCACGATCATGTCTATTTCCGCCACAGTCCGCCGCGCCATAGCCGCCGGCGTATCGGCTAATTTGAACAATGCGGGCGTCACTAGGTTAACGCGCTTGTCGGTACATTGCGCCGAGAGTAAAACCGCAATCAACAACGTGTAAGCGTCCTTATGGTCGAGTGGCACCGGCGTTTCTGGGTACAGCTCAGCCAACCGACGATCCACCCACGCTGCTCGCTCGATTTTCGTACAAAAAGGTTTTGCCGCTCCGCGTGTTGCCATCGCCCGCAAAGCAGCCGCGCTTCGCGATTAAAAACAAACCCTTAATAGAACTAGTCTTTTTTCAAATCGCGATTGCATGGCTGACGGCGGCTTCCACTGTTTATTCACACATGTCCTCGTCAGCCGCTCTTATCGCCCCGACCGACACCTTCGCTCGACGCCACACTGGCGACAACGCCACCGAGACAGCCGCCATGCTCGGGCTGCTCGGTTACCCATCGGTAGACGCGCTGGTCGATGCCGCCGTCCCTCCACACATTCGCCGCGGCACCCTCAATGTCCCAGCCGCCCTAGGCGAAACGGCCGCGCTCGCCGAACTCCGAGCACTCGCCAGCGAAAATAAAGTTTTCCGCAATTTCATTGGTGCCGGTTACTACGATACGGCCACGCCCGGCGTCATCCAACGCACCATCCTCGAAAATCCCGGCTGGTACACTGCCTACACCCCTTACCAGGCCGAGATTTCGCAAGGCCGTCTGGAAGCGTTGCTCAATTTCCAGACGCTCGTGACCGATCTCACCGCGCTCGAAATCGCCAACGCCTCCATGCTCGACGAAGGCACCGCCGCCGCCGAGGCCATGATGATGTGCCACCGCCTCAAAGAAGGTAACGACGACACCCACCGACGCTTTTTCGTCTCTGAAAAATGCCACCCCCAGACGATCGATATCGTCAAAACCCGCGCCATTCCCCTCGGCATCGAAGTCGTCATCGGCGATCACCGCACCTATGAGCCAGCTGCCGATTGCTTTGGAGTGCTGGTGCAATACCCTGACACAACCGGCTCGATTCACGACTTCGAAAAATTCTTCGCCGGCGCCCACGCCGCGGGCGCTTTCACCATCGTGTCGACCGATTTGCTCGCTCTCACACTTCTGCGCGCACCTGGTGAATTTGGCGCCGATGTCGCCGTGGGATCCGCCCAACGTTTCGGCGTACCTCTCGGCTTTGGGGGCCCACACGCCGGTTTCCTGGCTACCAAAGACGCCTTCAAACGCCAGATGCCCGGCCGCCTCGTCGGCGTTTCCAAAGACGCCCAAGGCAATCCTGCCATGCGCCTAGCGCTCGGCACACGCGAGCAACACATCCGCCGCGACAAAGCGACCTCCAACATTTGCACCGCCCAAGTCCTCCTAGGCGTGATGGCCTCGATGTACGCCGTCTACCACGGCCCAGCGGGGCTCGTAAAAATCGCCCGCCGCGTGAAACTCCTTACCGAGCTCCTCGCTACCGGACTGCGTAGTGTAGGTGCCACGGTCAACTTGGAGCCAATCTTTGACACGCTCACCATAGGTAATGTCGCCCCTGAGCGCGTCCACGCCGCAGCCGCCGCAAAAAAAATCAATCTTCGCCGAACCGACGTCAGCACCGTCGGTGTCTCCCTTGACGAAACCACGACGCTCGAAGATGTGCAGACGATCCTTAGTTTTTTTAGTGAATCAGGATCACTCAACCTCGCCGCCGCCGAGGCCCCACTGTCAACGCTTCCCGCACCGTTTGCGCGCACAAGCACGTTTCTAACCGCAGCTACCTTCAATCGTTACCACACCGAGCACGAAATGCTGCGCTATATCAAGCGCCTCGAGGCCAAAGATCTCTCGCTGTGTCACTCGATGATCTCGCTCGGCTCATGCACGATGAAGCTCAATGCAACTTCCGAGATGCTGCCCGTATCTTGGCCCGAGTTTAGTAAGCTTCATCCGTTCGCTCCGTCCGAGCAGACGCGCGGCTACGCCAAACTTTTCAAAGATCTCGAAACTTGGCTCGCCGATATCACCGGTTTCGCGGGCATTTCCCTCCAACCCAACGCGGGCTCGCAGGGCGAATACGCCGGACTCCTCGTCATCCGCGCCTACCACGAGGCGCGTGGGCAAGGCCACCGCAACATCTGCCTCATTCCCACCAGCGCCCACGGCACCAATCCAGCCAGTGCCGCCATGTGCGGCTTCACCGTCGTCCCCGTCGCCTGCGACGCGCTCGGCAACATCGACGTCGCAGACCTCACCGCCAAAGTCAAAGCACACGCCCATGATCTCGCGGCGCTCATGGTAACTTACCCGTCCACCCACGGTGTGTTTGAGACCTCCATCAAAGACATCTGCGCGACAATCCACTCCCACGGTGGCCAAGTCTACATGGACGGCGCCAACATGAACGCCCAAGTCGGCCTCACTTCGCCCGGCCACATTGGCGCCGATGTCTGTCATCTTAATCTGCATAAAACATTCTGCATTCCTCACGGCGGCGGTGGCCCCGGTATGGGGCCCATCGGTGTCGCCGCGCATCTTGTGCCGTTCCTTCCTGGGCACCAAGTCGTAACGCCTGCAGGCACCCAAAAATCTGCTATCGGAGCCGTCTCGGCCGCTCCTTATGGCTCGGCCAGCATCCTTGTGATCTCCTGGATGTATATCCGGATGATGGGCCCCGACGGTCTCACGGCAGCCACCAAACACGCCATCCTCAAGGCCAACTACATGGCCAAACGCCTAGAGAAATTTTTTCCGGTGCTTTACCGCGGTAACGCCGGCCTCATCGCACACGAATGTATCATTGATCTACGCGCTTGGAAAAAATTCGGCATTGAAGTCGAAGACGCCGCGAAACGGCTCATGGATTACGGCTATCATGCACCAACCATGTCGTTCCCTGTACCCGGAACGTTCATGATCGAGCCCACCGAGAGCGAAGCCCAGAGCGAGCTCGATCGTTTCTGCGACGCACTCATTTCCATCCATGGAGAGATGCAAGCCGTCGCAAACGGCGAATCCGACAAAGCCAACAACCCACTCAAACACGCCCCGCACACTGCGAAAGTCGCCTGCGGTGACACCTGGGATCACCCCTACTCGCGCGAGACGGCGGCCTTCCCTGCGCCATGGACGCGCGTGAGCAAATTCTGGCCGAGCGTGGGCCGAGTCGACAACGTCTACGGCGACCGCAATCTCGTATGCTCTTGCCTCGGAATGGAAGCCTACGCCGAGGCGAAACCGTAAAAGTCGACGGAGATTATTCCCTAAAAGGCGCGTTGCTCTCGACGCGCCTTTTTCGTTCTCGTTATGGCCGATGAAAATCATCCGCCACCTCTCCCCTACTGGCCCCGCTTACGCCGCACTGCAGGCCGACGGTTCTGCTCGTGAAATTGTCGGCGATATCTTCGGCGATTTCCGCGTCACCGATCGTGTCATCATGCCCGGTAAACTGCTCGCCCCAGTCATTCCCACCAATCTTCCCTGCATCGGCCTCAACTACAAACAGCACGCAGCCGAGAGCAACAGCCCACTCCCGAAATACCCCGTGCTCTTCATCAAGAATACCGCCGCTGTTCAAAACCCCGGCGACCCGATCGAGCTCCCGATCAAACTTCCGAGCACGAAGGTCGACTACGAATGCGAACTCGCCGTCGTCATTGGCAAGCGCTGTAAAAACGTCTCCCGCGCCGATGCCCTCGACTACGTTCTCGGCTATACCTGCGCAAACGACGTCTCCGCCCGCGACTGGCAGCGCGACGGCGGTGGCGGCCAATGGTGCCAAGGCAAAGGCTTCGATACGTTTTGCCCGCTCGGCCCCGTCCTCGTCACCCGCGACGAAATCCCCAACCCCAACGCCCTCCGAATCCGCACTCTGCTCAACGGTGAAACCATGCAGGACTGGAACACCGATGATATGATCTTCGACGTGCCCGCCATCATTGAATTTCTCAGTTCCAGCAAAACCCTTCTGCCCGGCACCGTCATTCTCACCGGCACACCGCACGGCGTCGGCTTTGCTCGCACGCCTCCGGTCTGGCTTAAGGCGGGCGATACCGTCAGCATAGATATCGAAAAAATTGGCACGCTCACCAACCCAGTCATCAACGAAACTGTCTGATCTCCGCACTCCCTTACCGACTCCTCTTACTCGATCATACCCTCCCCCACCCCACATGAAATCCCTCCCTCGCCGCTCCTTTCTCAAAACCCTCGGTGCAGCCGGCCTCGCCGCGCCGTTTATTTCGCGCAGCCTACTCGCCGCGCAACCGAGCAAGATTCTCCGCCACGCCAGCTTCGGCGCCTCTGGCATGGCGTGGTCCGACATCCAGGCCATCGCCAGCAATCCGTTCGTCAAACTCGTCGCCGTCGCCGACGTCGATCTCAACAAGGTCGCCGACGTCAAAGCCATGTTCCCTGACGTGCGCGTCTACCAAGACTGGCGCCAACTCCTCGACAAAGAACAGGGTAACATCGACTCGTGCAACGTCTCCGTGCCCGACCACATGCACGCACCCATCGCCTACTCCGCGATGCAACTCGGCAAACACGTTTACTGCCAAAAACCCCTCGCCCACGACATCTACGAGACGCGCGTCCTCACCGAATTTGCCCGCGAGAAAAAACTCATCACCCAGATGGGCATTCAGATTCACTCGCAGAAAGTCTATCGCCAAGCCGTCGCCATCGTCCACAGCGGCGCCATCGGCAAAGTGAAAGAAGTCCACACGTGGAGTAATAAAAAATGGGGCGACGTCGGCGCCCCGCCCACCGCCACCGCGCCCGTCCCCGGTGGTTTCAACTGGGACCTCTGGCTCGGCAACGCCGCCGAGCGGCCCTACGCGCCCGGTTATTATCATCCCGGCAATTGGCGCAAACGCCTCGACTTCGGCACGGGCACCTTCGGCGACATGGGTTGCCACATCTTCGATCCCGTCTTCGAAGCGGTCGCCCTCACCGCGCCACTGTCCGTGCGCTCTGATGGTCCCGCCCCCGATCGCTGGAACTGGGCGACCGACGCCGTCATCCGCTATGTTTTCCCAGGCACGCCGTACACGGCGAATAAAACGGTCGCGGTCACTTGGTACGACGGCGACCAACGCCCACCGGCAGAAATCCGTGCACTCATCGCCACCAAGAACGCCACGACGATGACCACCGTCGATGACACGGGCCGAACCGGGAAAACCAAGCGCCAAGCTGAACCCGATCAAGGCTCAATCATCATCGGCACCGAGGGCGTGCTCCTCGTCCCCCACATCGCTACGCCGAAACTTTTCCCCGAAGTGAAGTTCGCCGACTACAAAATCCCGGAGATCACCGGCACGCACCACTGGAGCGATTGGGCGGAAGCCATCGTCGGCGGTCCCGGTAAACCGCTCGCGTCCTTCGATTATTCCGGCCCGCTCACGGAAGCCGTTCTCCTCGGCAGCGTCGCCGTGCGTTTCCCGCACACCGACCTCAAGTGGAACGCCGCGAAACTCCAGTTCGAAAACGAAAAAGCCGCCAACGCCTACGTCCGCCGCGCCTACCGCAAAGGCTGGGAAGTCGCCGGATTATAAAACGATGAGCATCGCGCGCTTCGTCTCCCTGAAGGGCGCGATCGTTGTTAGCGCGTGAGCCGCACTTCGCTCGTGCGCGCCCAGTCAATCGGCGGCACCGATTTAAATCCGGGCGCCGCGATCGTGAAGAGTCCGTTGGAATCGCCGGAGATTTTTCGCACGACGATCGCATCAGCGCTCGCGGTCACCGCGAGCACGAGGCCTTTGACGCGGATTCGGTCGATCGTGAGCGAAGGAAAATCTTTGGGCAACTTGGGGTCGATGACGCAGCCGTCCACCGTGGGCGCGAAGCCCAAAAATCCGCGCAACATAATCTGCGGCACGAGTAACGATTCAAAAAATTCCCGGTCGAGCCCGAGGCCACCGGCCGCACCGTCGCCTTGGAGCGCGGCGCCTTGTTTTTTGTAGTACGCGCGATAGCCGCCACCCGCTTGGACGTCGTCGAACCACGTCGTGATTTCGCGCAAGCGCACCCAAGCCGCATCGGGTCCAGCGACTTTCAACCGTGCACTTAAATCCATAAAAGACCAACCCAACACCGCTCCACCGTCCTGCACTTGCCCTCCAAAAGGAATAGATTCCGGCCGCGACCAACCCCAAAAGTAGTAATCGACGTTGCGCCGCGTCGTGCTACGCGGGCCAAAACGAAAACGATAGATATCCGTGCCCGTTGAGGTATCACCCTCCACAATGCGTTTACCGTCGAGCCAATCTAAAATCGCTCGGGCGTGCACTTCAGTCGCGAAACCATAGTGAATCGCATCCGTGTTAAGAAAAGTGAATCCGTAGTCGTGACGTTCGCCGTTTATGTCAGGCCCCGCGACGAAACGGCCCGTTTCATCGCTCCAAAAAATCCGGTTCCCCTCCGCTTTCACGGCGGACGCATGGGCCTCTAAATCCGCCGGATCAAAGCGCTCGGTTTCATTCGAAAATTTCCATTCAGGATGGCGGGAGATATCGCGCTCCAATGCAGCCATTCGAACCAGCGTATCATAATATCGAATCGTCGCGTAGCTGTCTTTATGACCGAAGGGTAAAAGATCCCAGTAGTTATTACCGACGCCCGTGCCATGGAGAATAACTTTAGAGCCATCGGGTTTACGCACGAGTCCGGAGGCTCCTTCGTGACCAACCCAAGACGTGAGCACGCAGTTGTTTTCGCGGGTGCGAAATTCCGTCTGCGCAAACCGCAACGCTCGGCGCAAACGCGGCAACTCGGCCCGCATAAAATCGAGGTCGCCGGTCCACAAAAACACATCGATCGCACCGCGGATGTAATCGAAATTGTTGATATTGTGTCGCGTGTCGTACTGCGAAAACAGCGCCTGCACCACGACCTCGGCGCCGGCCGCGACATTATCGAAATTCAAACGCAACCGCGTAATTTTCCCCTGCCAAAGCGGATGCCGATATAACGGCAACATCTCGATGGCGACGGTTCCATCCGCGCCGGGCGGCAGCGGTATCGGGATCCGGCGCGCGGCCGAAAAACCCGGTTGCTCTTCCGTTTCCCAATCGAGCGAGGGTTGCGCAGCGCCGAGATTTTTAGCCGACCAGCGCAGTTGCATGAAAGGTGACACGCGCGGATCAATCACGCCCAGCGCCACTGTGGCCGAAGCCCGCGCACTCGACAACGCGAGTTGCCACCCCACCTCGCCGATGCCGCGATCTTCAGCGCCTACGAGCGTCCAACCCTCAGCTTTCGTCGCCACCGGTGCGCCCTTGGTCAACACGGCGGACTTAGTCCCTTCCGCCGAAAAATGCACCCCCGCCGCGCCCGGACTGCCGATCCAATATGGAAACGGCCAACCCAAGATATGCCCAATCCCCTCGTGCTGGTGCGTGGCAACGTAGCCCTCGGCGTCGATGATCTTGTGATTAAACGAATTCTTCAGTCGCTGCGTGATCGTGACTTTTCCATCACAGACCAAAATTCCGGCCGTATCCGCCCACAAACACGCGCCCGAGAGCCACTCATCCCACAACGTACAAAGTCCTGCCGCTGGATCGCGGTGCGGATAATCGAGCCACACCGGCGGATAATGCAGTCGGTGCATCGCATTGAGTGCATGCATCGCTGGCTCCTGCCCGGGCACGATAAAACGCGGAAAATTTTCCGCCGGCGTCAACGTCTGCGCGTTCGTCAAAACGCTTTCGTTCGCGAAGAGCGCTCCGCCCAAAGCGAAAATTAAAAAAGTGGAAAATGAAACGACAGCAGGAGATTTCATGGGGTACTGGCCAACCTTACAGAATTTTCGGCCTCCGCCGAGCCCGCGAAGCCATTTATTTACGCACCACCGCGGGCTCGAGCGCAGCATCGGTGAGTGTGCGTAAAAAAGCCACAAGTGCCCGCTGCTCTTCGCGCGTAAGTTCGAGGCCAACGGAGGGGTGTTTTGCGAGATTGGGATCGAGCGTCGGAGTGCGCCGAACCCCATGGTCATAATGCGCGACTACGTCGGCGAGCGTGCGCAAACGCCCATCGTGCATGTAAGGCGCCGTGACGGCGACGTTGCGCAGCGAAGGCGTTTTGAATTTCCCTGCATCGGTCGCACGCCCCGTCACCCCAGCGCGCGCTGCATCGCCGCGTGTATCGCCGAGGCCGTTGTCCCGAAAACCGAAATCCGTAAAAAGCGCTCCGCCATGACAGTGGAAACAATCCGCCCCCCGCCGCCCACGCGCCGGATCATACTCGCCGGCAAACAACGCGAAACCTCGCTGCTCTTCCTCTGTCAGCATGGCCTGACCGCGCGCGGCACGATCAAATTTCGAGTCGGCGGCGACGAGCGTCAGTAAGTATTGTTCGAGGGCGAGTTCGATGCGGCTAGGCGAGATCACGGGCTTACCGAAAGCCGTCGCAAATTTTCTCGAGAGTTCTGCATCGCGACTCAGCTCTGCCGTGACAACATCGGGATCCGAGTGCATCTCGATCGGGTTGATCATCGCCGCCCGCGCTTGATCGCGGAGGCGGGGCTTGCTCCCGTCCCAAGCATAGCTGGGACTCCACGCGAGATTGAAAAGCGGCATCGCGTTGCGCGCGCCAGTAAGTCCGTCCACGCCGACACTCGTGCGGCGAGCTTCGGCAAAGGCGCGCTGTTCCTCGTGGCAACTCGCACAACTCTGCCGGCGACCCGCCGAGAGTCGGCGATCGTTAAATAAAAGCTTACCCAGGGCGACGCCCTCCAACGTCAACGGATTGTCGGCCGGAAGCTCCGGCTGTGGAAATCCCGCCGGCACGACAAACGCCCACGGCGTTCCGCCAACGGCGCGTGGCGCGTCGTCTACCCAAGTCGGCTCAAGCACCGCCGGAGGTGCCGATCCGCTTTCTAGGAAAAACCACGCTCGCTCCATCGCGCGACTTAGGCCCACCGCCAATGCATCCCCGGGCCCGGAGTGCGTCGATTCGCTGTCATCGTCCGGCTGAAGTGCGTGATGGCCGAGAACTTTTCCTAGATCCAAAGCGAGGCGGATTCTCGTCGCCCCTGCGATGGAGACCAACGCGTTGAACCCGACCGTCATCAACCGCGCATCGGTCGCGAGGTGATAGGAAAATCCTCGCTCTTCTTCTGCCGCCGCGGCCCGCCAACGTCCCTCAATCGCCGCAAAAACATAACCACCGCTCCAGCCCCAATGCAGTCCGTTCACGATGGGATTGAGCGGATGTCTCGCGGGCCATTGCGCCGGATCGGCGTGATTCACCGCCGGCGGCAGGCCAATCTGAAACTCAAGCCCCTCGTAGTCGCCTTCCCGCACGTTGCGCAGCGTAAACGTCATCCGGTCTTTTTCCGCATCGATGAAACCGTGCTGCCCATCGAGTCGCAGCACGCCACCATCGGCTCGCGCCAACGTGACGCCCGAGATGAGCGCGGCAAAACGCGTGACTCTTAATGTGCGACCCTCCGCGCCGTTTTGCGCGGACGAAGGCACGACGAGAGCACTGCCACGCCAGCGGAGCTCAAACTCCAGCGTGAGGTCCGCCGCGTGGGCACCGGCACCCAAAACCAACACAAAAAGAAGCCAACCCAGGCGAGGCGCTTTCCCTGCACCAGTTGAAATACCGCGCGCACGCGAGTGGGGAAATATTAAGCTCATGTTAAGAGGTCCGCAGTTGCACCCAGAGGCGCGGAGCGTTGACGTTTCCCACGATGCCAGCCGATTCCAACGCTTCCGGTCTCACGCGTGTGTTGATGATCGACGACGACAAAAAACTTTGCCGCCTTGTTACCACGTACCTTGAGCCCCTCGGTTTTTCGGTGAGCGCCGTGCACACCGGCCCCGAGGGCGTCGAACGCGCCACCACGCCGAGCCCCGCCGTGCCGCATGTCATCATCCTCGATGTGATGTTGCCGGGGCTTGACGGCTTCGAGGTGCTCAAACGTATCCGCCAAAAATCTGGCGTGCCCGTGCTCATGCTGACCGCGCGCGGGGATGAGACGGATCGTATCGTCGGCCTCGAGGTCGGCGCCGATGATTACCTGCCGAAAACCTTTTCGACGCGCGAACTGCTCGCCCGCCTGCGGGCGGTGCTTCGTCGCTCCTCGCTCACCGCCACGCCCGAAATCGCTAGCGAGACTCCGCCCATAGCCATCGTAGTCGGCGATCTGCGCATCAATCTTGCTGCACGTTCCGCGGTCCTCGGCGCCGAGCCGCTCGTGCTCACACCGGTGGAATTTGATTTGCTCGCCAGTCTCGCGAAGGCCCGCGGCCGCATCAAATCCCGCGAAGCGCTCCTCGACGAAGCGCGCGACCGTAACTACGACGTCTTTGACCGATCGATCGACGTGCACATTTCCTCGCTCCGCAAAAAACTCCACGACGATCCGAAGGAGCCGCGCTTCATCCGCACTGTTCGTTCGGCGGGATATATGATGGTCGGTCCGGAATAACACGGCAGGCGCGGGAGCCAGAATTTACGGCACCACGTAAAGTTCGACGAGCGCGGTGCCCGTCGTTGAACCAACGCCACTGACCACGGCCGTGTACGAGCCTTCCGCTAACGACACGAGTAAGGCCGCATCTTTACTGTTCGTATTCAGCGCAAACGCGCCCACCGCGGCGGAGACGCTCGCGATCTCCAAAGTATTCGTCCCGCTAGACCAGTTGTCGTTAGACGCGAGCACACTCGAATTACGATATAACGAAATTGTGGGATCGGCCAGCGTGTCGCTGACCCCAAATTTCGCGAGGCTCGGACCTACCGCGCGAATCAATAGCCGCAACGAGCCTGCACCGCTCACCGTGAATCCAGGAATCAAAACTGACGCGTCGGTCCCAACATAAGCGCGCGTCGAGGCGTTGACCACGGAGAGCTGCGAGGAGCTCGCCGCATCATAAACTTCGAGCAAGGCAACACCCGATCCGCCATCACTCGCGGTCATCGGCGCAGTGTAAGCCCCCGCACTCAAAGGCGCGACAAACGCCGCGTCTTTGCTACCAGCAATTAACGCGAAAGCGCCACTCGCCGCCATGGTCGCCGCGTCCGTGGACAACCAGTTGTCGTTGCTCGCAACCGCGGCCGCGCCGCTCAACAGGCTGAGTCGCGGATCTGCCAACACGGCCGTGACGCCGAACGGCACCAATCCCGGTCCCACAGCGCGCACCAACATGGACTTGGTGCCCGTGCCGTTGAGGACGAAGCCGGAAATCGGGGTTCCGGCGCGCCCACCGAGTTCGACTCGGGTTGCGATGTTAGTGAGTCGGGCTGTACCTGTGCTCCCCAGCGAAATTCCCGAGGCCGCGGTGTTGCCGACTCCAGAAATACCAGCCGCCCCGCGCGTGTCGTAGGTGGCCAACGCAGTGAGCGTGACGCGATAATAAGTCGCAAGTGTAGCAGTGGAGTAATTTGTTGTTTCACCGCCGCTGCTTGTGATAGCGGCGGCGTTGGGGAGGGTACTCCAAGTCGTACCATCGGTGGAGGTTTCCATTTTGTAGGTCGCCCCTTCGACGGAAGTCCATTCAAGGATGACCGATGCGCCGGAGCGCGTGGCGACGAGCTGGATCGCGGAGGCTTGGCTGACGCGAACGTATTCGGTGACAGATTCGGTGATGGCCGTGATGCTCGTACCTGTCGGCGCACCGTAAAACCAGCGACCAATGATGAACGGAAATTTCGGCGTACCATCGGCCTCGATAGTCATGAAATACGCGTACGTTCCATTGGGAAATTCAGGGGTTAAGCAGAATCGTCCGTTGCACTCATCAAGATCGAAGTCGGTGCCCTGCGTTTTACCGAGACTGCCGAGGTAATCGTAATCTTCGAGATAATGCCCGAGCACGTAGGTCGAGCTCACAGCAGGTCCATAAACATTCGAGGTCAAAGTCACCGAGCGGTTCTGCGCGCGAGCGGCCCAATCAGGCAACGTCGTTCGTCCCGCTTTATTGAGATTGGTCGTACCGTTGGTGCCGTCGCGTTTCACGTAACCGGGAATCATACGACGCACGCCGCTCGAGGCATTCATTGGCGAAGCATATCCATAAGGTCCATAAACGGGGTAACCATCGGCCATCCAGCCTAGGATCGGCGAGTGGGCGGTCGGGGTCGTCGTGCTTTCGGTGTAGGTCTTAGTGTTCGCGTTATAATCGACGTGGTCGCCCAATTGATAGCGTAGCACCGGAGTGTTGGCGTGATAATGATAGTTGGAGCCAGCCTGGTGGGCGAAGGCGGGGTCGAAGGTCACACCCTCGTTGGCGTAGGCTTCGCGGTTCCAAACCCCGTCACCGCGACCGCCCCCGGTGGGTGAGCCGTCGGCACCGGTAGCATTGATGTAGGAAAACGTGTCACGGTTGT
>Ga0114958_10000765_pt1 | contig 27028 bp, 21 predicted proteins | sample C_130208_EF_Meta_FD_89577 | JGI IMG/M metagenome (GOLD analysis project Ga0114958, IMG submission 89577) | Freshwater microbial communities from Lake Croche, Canada to study carbon cycling - C_130208_EF_MetaG | ecosystem: Environmental > Aquatic > Freshwater > Lake | place: Lake Croche, Canada... | reverse complement strand
TACAATTTATACTTATCCAGCTGCTGAATATGAAAAAACTTTAAAACTATTAGATAGCACTTCTAAATATGCCTTAACAGGTGCCATTATTGCGCAAGATAGAACCGCCATTGAATTAGCTACGGAATTATTAAGACAGGCGGCGGGTAATTTTTATATCAATGATAAGCCTACTGGAGCCGTGGTTGGTCAACAACCATTTGGAGGTGCCAGGGCTTCTGGAACCAATGACAAAGCAGGATCTATGTTGAATTTATACAGATGGTTGAGTGCAAGGACAATTAAAGAGACCTTTAACCCTCCTACTCACTATTCATATCCATTTTTAAAAGAAGCTTAATCGACTGTTTTTTGCTCTTTTTTATGGTAGAAAACTGTATATTTGCTGCTCAAAATTAAAGGACTGTGGCCCAAAAATTTTCTAAAGAAACCTATCTCTATTGGTACGAACTCATGCAGTTAATACGTCAGTTTGAATCAAAATCTGAGGAGATGTATAAGATGGCAGGAAAAATCAGAGGTTTTTTCCATGTTTATAACGGACAAGAAGCTATAGCTGCGGGCTGCATGACAGCAACAAACCAAGAAGACCCCTTCATTACTGGATACCGTGACCATGGTTTAGCCTTGGCAAAAGGAATGAGTCCTAATGCTGCAATGGCTGAATTATATGGAAAAGCTACCGGATGCTCTAAAGGAAAAGGTGGCAGTATGCACTTTTTTAGCAAAGAGCATTATTTCTTCGGAGGCCATGGCATTGTAGGTGCACAAATTGGAACAGGAGCTGGTTTAGCTTTTGCTGAACAATACCGAGGTTCAAAAAATGTGGTTTTATGCTTTTTTGGAGATGGAGCTGCAAGACAAGGTATGTTGCATGAAGTATTTAATTTAGCCATGCTTTGGAAATTACCAGTGGTATTTATTTGCGAGAATAATAACTACGCAATGGGTACTTCTATTGAAAGAACAAGTAATGTTATCGATATTTATAAATTAGCAGATGCTTATGAAATGCCTTCTGATAAAATAGATGGTATGACAGCAGAAGCGGTTCATGAAGGTGTTGTGAGAGCTGTGAAAAGAGCCCGTGATGGTGAAGGCCCTACTTTATTGGAAATGAAAACCTACCGTTATAGAGGTCACTCTGTATCGGATCCTCAAAAATACCGTTCTAAAGATGAAGTAGAAGATTATAAAAATCAAGACCCTATTACTAAAGTACATAGTACCATTCTTGAAAATAATTTTGCCACAGAAGAAGAACTAAAAGCCATTGATGATAAAATTGCAGCTATTGTTGACGCTTCTGTAAAATTTGCAGAAGAAAGTCCTTGGCCAGACGAAAGTGAATTATTAAAAGATGTTTACATTGATTCCTCTTACCCTTTTATTGTTGACTAATTATAACAAATATATATGAGCGATTTACACCCAGAACAACACCCATTTTTAGATTTTGTAAAGAAAAATCAAAAGACATTAACCTATACTTTAACTGCATTAGTAGTAATTGTTTTAGCTTATTTTGGTTATACAGAATTATATCAAAACCCAAGAGAAGCTAAAGCTGCAGATACTATGTTTACAGCTGAAAAATATTTTGCATTAGACTCTTCTAACTATGTATTAAATGGAGATGGAACAAATAAAGGTGTATTATATATAATTAAAGAATATAGTGGTACTAAGTCTGCAAATTTAGCTAAATACTATGCTGGAATTAGCTATTACCGCTTAAACGATTATAATAAGTCAATTGAGTATTTAAAAGACTTTTCTACTTCTGCAAAGCAAGTGCAAGCCATTGCTTATGGTACTATTGGAGATGCCTATTCCGATTTGAAAAAGAATGATGAGGCAATTCAGTATTATAAAAAAGCAGGTGCTCATTTCCCAGAAGATGAAGGTATTTCTTCTGAATATTTATACCGCGCTGCTTCATTATTGGAGATGAATGGTAAAGCAGATGATGCTATTGAAATTTATACTACTATTAAGTCTAAATATCCTAAAACTGATAAAGGTTTCCAAGCCGATAAGTTTATTAATAGATTGAAAGTTCAGCCTTAATTTATTTAGCTTAATTTCCTAAGTATCCTTAATTTTGGTATATGACAGTTCAACTATTTATACCTTGTTTTATGGATCAATTGTATCCTCAAGCAGCTTATAATACCATTAAGGTCTTAGAAAAAGCGGGTTGTAAGGTTAAATACAATGAACAACAAACCTGTTGTGGCCAGCCAGCCTTCAATGCTGGTTTTTGGAGCGAGTCTAAAGATGTATGCACCAAATTTGTACAAGACTTTGATGGCTCCGATTATATTGTAAGCCCTAGTGCAAGTTGTACAGGTTTTGTAAGAAATAATTTTGGAAAAATTTTCGAAAACAATGCCTTTCAAAGTCCTGCTAAAAAAGTGACCAATAGAATGTTTGAACTTTCTGAATTCTTAGTTAAAATTTTAAATGTTACCGACCTAGGTGCCAAATTTGAAGGCAAGGCTACTTATCATGATAGTTGTGCGGGATTAAGAGAGTGTAATATCAAACAAGAACCAAGACAATTATTATCGAAAGTGGCTGGTTTAGAATTGGTAGAAATGAATGAAGTGGAAACCTGTTGTGGTTTTGGGGGAAGCTTTGCGGTGAAGTATGATACCATTAGTGTATCTATGGCCGATAGAAAAATTGAAAATATTATAAATACCAAAGCTGAATATTTAATTAGTACAGATTCAAGTTGCTTAATGCATTTAGATGGGCGTATGAAATTTAATGGCAATAATGTGCAAATACTACACTTAGCAGATGTACTAGCAAGTGGTTATTAAAAAAATTTACTATGGCCTATTGGTTAATTAAATCTGAACCCTTCAAATATTCATGGGATCAATTTGTCAAAGACAAAAAAACATTTTGGGATGGTGTAAGAAATTATGGTGCCCGTAATAATTTAAGGTCCATGAAAAAAGGAGACCTTGCTTTTTGGTACCATAGTAATGAAGGCATGGAAATTGTAGGCATTGCCAAAGTGGTTAAAGAATCTTATCAAGACCCTACTACTGAAGAAACCGCTTGGTTGGCCGTTGATTTTGCTCCACATGAAAAATTAAAAAATCCTGTGAAATTATCAGATGTAAAGGCCAATACCAATTTAGCAAATATGGCACTTGTTAAATTAGGAAGATTATCCGTGCAACCTGTTACAGATAAAGAGTGGAAGGAAGTAATGAAAATGAGCCAGGGTAAGTAATTACTTGAAAAATACATAGCCAATTAGTATGGCAATCACTACTCCTATAATATCGGCAAAAATTCCAGCCCATAAAGCATACCTTACTTTTTTAATACCTACACTTCCAAAGTATAGTGCTATTATATAAAAAGTAGTATCTGCAGAGCCCTGAAAAATGGACGCTAATTTACCCACAAAAGAATCGGGCCCTTGGGTTTGAAATATATCTAACATCATTCCCCTTGCCCCACTTCCACTTAAAGGTTTCATTATAGCCACTGGGAGCGCTCCTATAAATTCTGTATTCATGCCCGTTAATTGAATTAAATAAGTAACGGCATTTAAAACATAACTCATAGCACCACTATCTCTAAATACACGAATAGCTACTAACATAGCCACTAAATAAGGTATGATTTTTACAATTACTTCAAAACCATTTTTAGCTCCTTCAATAAAGGCATCGAATACAGAAACTTTTTTATAAGCACCTCCTACAATAATGGCCACAATAATGACTAGTAATAATCCGCTACCAATTACTTTAGAAAATATTTCTTTATTAACAGGACTCAAAGAATTCACTCCAAAAAGTACACCCACCATTATGAACACTAACCCTATTAACCAACTGATTAATACCTTATCCCATTTTAATTTTTGATAAAATCCTACCATTAATATAGAAGCGAGTGTGGTTCCAATGGTGGCTAAAACGCAGGGAATAAAAATACTAGCCGCGTCTTGAGAGCCTGCAGCTAATCTATAAGAAATAATAGTTAAAGGAATTATAGTAAGCCCACTGGTGTGTAAAACCAAAAACATAATTTGGGCATTGGTGGCCTTTTCTTTATCTGGATTTAGGCTTTGTAAACTTTCCATAGCTTTTAAACCAAACGGAGTGGCTGCATTATCTAATCCTAACATATTGGCGCTAAAATTCATAACCATCTGGCCCATGGCTGGATGATTAGCCGGCACTTCTGGAAATAAACGACTTAAAAATGGATTCATCCATTTTGCTAATTTTTGGATGGCACCCGCTTTTTCTGCAATATTCATTAATCCTAAGAAAAAGACCATGGTACCTGCTAAAGGAAAAGCAACATCTATTACAGAGGATTTTGCAGAATCAAAGATACCATCTGCCAACAACTTAAATATGCTTGTATCGCCTAAAAAAACAAGTTTGCAAAGGGCTATAATAAAGGCTATAACAAAAAAAGCCATCCAAATTATATTCAAGGCCATAATCTTATTGTTTATGGTTCTAATATAGTCATTTTTGAGTTTAGAATTGTATTTTTGCGCTCTTAAAACAATTGATATTATGGCATTACAGGCAGGAATTGTGGGACTACCCAATGTAGGAAAATCTACTTTATTTAACGCGGTTAGTAATAGTGCCAAAGCACAGGCAAGTAATTATAGATTTTGCACCATCGAACCCAATGTAGGTTTGGTGGATGTTCCTGATTTTAGATTACAAGAATTAGCTGACTTAATTATCCCCAATAAAATAGTTCCCACTCAATTAGAAATTGTGGACATTGCTGGATTAGTAAAAGGCGCTAGCAAAGGTGAAGGTCTTGGTAATAAGTTCTTAGCCAATATACGAGAAGTGAGTGCTATTATTCATGTTATTAGATGTTTTGAAGATGAAAATGTATTAAGAGAAGAAGGGGCGATTAATCCTATTGGAGATAAAGAAATTATTGAAACTGAATTGCAATTAAAAGATTTAGATAGTGTAGACAAGAAAATTCAACGCTGTGAGAAAATGGCTAAAACCGATCCAAAGGCTAAAGCAGAATTAGAGGTATTACAAAAGTGTAAAACACATTTAGAACAAGGAAAAAGTATTCGATCACTGGGTTTGTCTAAAGAAGATAGAGGCGCTATAGCAGATAGTTTCTTATTAACTGAAAAGCCAGTCATGTATGTTGCTAATGTAGATGAAGCTTCAATGCATACAGGTAATAAGTTTTCAGCTATGTTAGTAGAAATGGCTAAGGCGGAAGGCGCTGAAGTAATAGTCATGTGTAATAATATTGAATCACAGATAGCTGAGTTAGAAGACCCTGCTGATAAAGCAGTATTTATGGATGAATATAAAATGACAGAACCTGCTTTAAACCGATTAATACAATCGGCTTATAAATTATTAAACTTAGAAACCTATTTCACAGCAGGTGTGCAAGAAGTACGTGCTTGGACTATTGGTAAAGGTTGGAAAGCCCCGCAAGCAGCTAGTGTTATACATACCGACTTTGAAAAAGGATTCATTAAAGCAGAGGTTATAGCTTTTGATGATTTTATTAAATTCAAAAGTGAGGCCGCCTGTAGAGAAAATGGAAAACTAAGAATTGAAGGCAAGGAATATATAGTGAAAGATGGTGATGTAATGCATTTTAGATTTAACGTGTAATTATTAGTAAACAATTAATGAAATTTAATTTAGTATAAATATTACCAAACCAATGTCAAATAAAGCTACCATTGCATTTAAAACTATTGTATTTAGTTTAATTATAACTATAGTATTTGCATGCAATACAGCTATTAATAACAATAGTGTGGACAAAGAAAATACTATTGCAGCTCCAACCCCTTTGTCCTATGATATTATTAAGATATACCCTCACGATACAACTTCTTATACACAAGGTTTAGAATGGTATGACAATAAAATAATAGAAGGTACTGGCTTAGAAGGTAAAAGTATTTTGCATATACTTGATTCCAATATGAAGCCCATTGGTAAAAATGTAAAACTAGATAAAGAATATTTTGGGGAAGGCACTACCCTATTTCAAGATAAAATCTTCCAACTTACATGGAAGAATCATAAAGTCTTTGTTTATGATGCCAAAACTTTAAAAAAGATAAATGAATTGTATTGGCCCTATGAAGGTTGGGGTCTGACACATAACGATACTTCATTAATTGTTTCTACTGGAGAAAGTAATATATATTTTGTCGATCCAGTTCATTTTACCATACAGAAAACTTTGGGTGTATTTAATCAATATGGTTATTTGAGTAATATCAATGAATTGGAATTTGTAAATGGTCAACTATTTGCAAATATATATGGCAAAAATGAAGTGATAGTAATTGATGTTCAAACTGGACAAGTTAAAAATAACATTGATTTCAGTAATTTATTATCTCAAGCAGGCGTAAAATATGATCCTCTTTCAATTGATGCTGGATACGTACTTAATGGAATAGCATATCAACAAAATAGAAAAACATTTTTTATCACTGGGAAATGTTGGCCTGTAGTTGTTGAAATTCGAACACACTAGAAATTTTCTAATAATTAGAATCGTTCTTTTTTATTTCATAAATAATAGAACTTCCTTTATCAGCGTTGCGAAATGCTTTTAGGTTTGAAATACATCCCACAAAAAATGCACGTATCATTCCTAGCATTCCGCTATTTTTATATTTTTCACTTAATAGACTTACATAAAAACTATCAAACCACATAGGTATTTTTTGTACTATAACCATTTTATACTTTTTGGCTAAATAAAACATTGACATAGGCGAAAAATGATATAAATGCCTGGGTACATCATAGGCAGCCCAGTATTTTTTATAAAACACAGCATCATAACTTGTATAATTAGGTACAGCAATAATGAGGCGCCCATTTGGTTTTAATAAACGATGAAATGTTTTTATATAATCATTTAAATCATGCACATGTTCAAGTACATGCCATAAAGTAATAACTTCGAAACTAGCAGTTTCTAACTCAAATAAGTTTTCAATAGGTGCTAAATGAATAGAATAAGTTTCAAGCGCTCTTTTTCTACTTGATGCATCAGGTTCTAATGCAGTAACTTTCCATCCTTTCTTAGTCATTGAATTAGCAAAAGCGCCAGTTCCAGCACCTACTTCTAATAAGTGACCCTTATGACCAGTAAAAAGCGATTGAACCCAGTTTGTCTTTTGTGTTAGAGTTAGATTTCTTACTTTATGATAAATTTTATTCATAAAGCCTTCTTTCGTGTCTGTATGTGATATATAAGAAGGAAAATTATAATAAGGAGCGATTGTATCTTTACTAGGCACAGGATCGGTATATTCTAATGTGCAATGAGCACATTGAATAATTTGAAAATCTTCAAGACTAAGTGCGTAATCTTTTGTGTGTAATAAATTAGTAATGTCTTCTTTATTACAAATAGGACAAGGTGAAAATTGTTTATTATTTTCAAACATATTTAAATAAATTTAAATAAAATCGCAACTATTGCTATAATAGTTAAAATAATCGCTATCCATTGCCATTGAAATAAGTTTTGTTTTTCTACCACTTCATTGGTATTTAAAGGACTGATGGAAATATCTTTATAATAATGTTTTGAAGTAAAACTACTTACCCAAGAATAATTATTCCCATTTTTTTCAATACTTCCCAAATTCCCTATGTTTATTATTGCATTTTCAGTTTCAAAATTATTACGCAGAAATTGTTCAAATTGAATACTCGCTTGTTCATTAGAAATATTTAATGCTGAAGCCAAATAAGCATAAAAGGCATTACTTGGTTTCTTGTTATCTATTGAAAATAAAATGGACAATTCGGGTGCATGCAATGTATCAACTATCCAAGTTGCAGGTTTTTTTGATAAATGAAGAGTGCCAATATTAGTGAGCACTAACTCATTATTTTGAACGAAATATTGTTCTAGTATCTTTTCCATAGTTATTTATGAAACGAATATACGATTCCAGCAATGAATTGAACACCTAAAGATGGATATTCTGCCCATCTTTGATATTTTTTATCTAATAGATTCTCTCCTTTTGCCCATGCTTTTAAATGGGAGTTTATTTGGTAATTCAATGAGGCATTTAATAGTAGTGTTTTATTTAAATCATAAGCGTTATTCGCATCGTTTAGAAAAGTTGCACCAGTCCAATATTGTAAACTACCTTCTATAGACCATTTTTTACTAGGGTACCATGCAATATCTCCATTCATATTAAAGGGTAAAATTCCCCAGGCATTTGTATTTTCTTTAATAGAGTTAAACTGAATATATTTAGCATTTGCCTTTAAAATAAATTCATCACTAATTTGATATCGAATTGTAGAAACAAATTCTAAGGTAATGGCCCTGTATTCAAAAATGGGTTGAAATTGTAAACCCCAAAAAGCCGACTTGGCTACATTGTTAATTCTATTAAAAAATGGAATATTATGATAATCATTTAATGATAAACCAAAATTATATTGTAAGTTTTTAGAGGCATTAATATAGAGGGATAATTCCTTTTTTTCTTGGGTGGTTATTTTTAATGAGCTAGGTGCTGCTATCCAGGGATTCATCATGGACAAGCTGGCATAATTATTATTTGTTAAAATGGTTTGCCAGTTAGCTACTAATATATTGTTGGTATCTTTTAATTTTTTACTAAACTGAACATTGGGAAATAAAGCAAATTCTTTGGTAGTGAAACTAGGGTTTACTCCTATTTTAATACTTGAATTCCATTTATTTATTTCAATAGAAGGTTGTACTATGAATATAGAATTAGACTGAGGTGTAAAGTTGTTATGAGTATATTTATTATAATTATAACTAAAATCTAAATTTAATTTTCCAGAACTTTTTAATTTAAAACTAATTGGATTATACATTTCTACCCATAAATTATTGGTAGAGGCAAGCCCTTTAAAGTTTTCAAATTTAACAGTAGGATTGAATATTTTTGTTAATAGGTAATTTTTTGAATTTTCATTAACCCATTTAATAGATGTTCCAAAAAGTGTAAAAGGTTGTGCATAATCACCTAAGGATAAACTATTATTATCAGGGACTAATCCAAACCTGAAACGCTGTGTATTTTGAAAAAAAGCTTCCGTTTGTATAGCGTTATTTTCATTGAGTAGAAGGTTGCCTATATATGCAAAATTTTTATGGTTAAATTGTTGCAAATATTGCATCCCATTGGATGTTTCATACCTTGCTACAAAAGCATGTGATTGCTTATTTTCATCCACTGCATTGTAAGTAGCCTCCACCAACTGACTATTATAATTTCCAAATCCTATTTTTAAATTTGTGGTATTTAAAGGAAACGATATTTCTTTTTCTTTATAAGACCTTGGGATTAAAGAAATAGGTCTGTATTGGAAGCTTAAATTTTGTGTTGGCACTTGATAATTGAGTACAGTAGTGCTAGTATCTAGTTTAATAATGGCTTTAGTGAAATTTATTTTTGCTATATTTTTAAGTTGTGGCTTAAATGCTGAAATAATACTAACTTCTTTTTCTGGAATTGTATCAAGCTTTGGGGTAGCCATATTATTAGTAAGAATTAGCAGTTTTGATAAATCGGCTGTTTTAATATTTAATGTAGAGGTATTATTTTTACGATTACTTTTTCCTTTTTTCTTATTATTAGTTTTAATCAACTTCTTTTTCCTGTTATTTGCAACTCTATTATTTGCCGAAATTTTTGCCTTTTTCTTATTTTTTTGTTGGGTATTACCAGTTGTTAAAAAACAAAAAATGCTAATGAATAAAAAACTATATTTTAAAAAATACTTCATAATGTTTTATTTAATTGTTGGTGTTTCTGTCAGTTCTTTTAACTTTTGGGCAGCAACAATTTTAAGTGGTTCAATAGAGGCATTATCGGCTACACTCTTATAAGTAGCTATAGCATTAAAAGTATCCTTTTGAGCAACATAAATATCTCCTAATAAAATATAGGTTTTAGTAACCCAATATTCATAAGAAGCTTGTTTTTTTATAATATCAAAAGCTGTTTTCTCTGCTAAGTTTAATTTATTTTGTACTATAAATAAATTAGCTAATTGGTAATGTGCTTCAGCAGTGATAATACTAGATCCTGTTTTAATAACTTTATTAATTATTTGTAAAGCTGTAATGGTATCACCTGCTATTAATTTTTGATGATAAATGGTCATATTAGCCATTTCGATATCATCTGTAGCACTATTTTTATCGGCAAGAATTTCTTGTGCAATTTTACTTGCCTCTTCCCATTTCTCCCCTTTGAATTGACACCTTAATAATCCTTTATTTGCCTCAGTGGTATTTTCTTTTTGGGTTGCAATGTTTAATAATATAGAAAAGTATTTTTCTGCTAGTTGATAATTTTGGAAATTAAAGTAATATAGACGAGCTGCAATGAGTGCTGCTCTTTCAGCATAGATATTTGGTGCTTTATCTGCAATGATTGAAAAATAAACTAAAGCTGTATCATAGGCTTGTTTAGAATAAGCTATTTCGGCAACTAAATGGGTAGCTTCAAGGCTATATTTTCCATTAGGAAACTTTTGTAAATAAGAAACTAAACCAACAGCCGATTCAGTATATTTTTTTTGTTCATATTTAAGAACAGCAGCCCTAAATATTAAAGAATCTTGCTCATTAACTGTTAAAGGATGTCCATATTCATTCATGAATTGAACATATAATTCTGGGGTTTGGTCTTCAATGAAAATATTTCGTATGTATTCAATAGCATTTTCACTTTCTGTAGAATTTGGATAATTTGAATATAAATCTTTAAAGGTTTGAAGTGCCATTTGATTTTTATCTAAATTAAAATATACAATTCCTAATTTATAATAAGCTTGCGGATAAAATTTAGAAGCAGAGCGGTCTAAACTTATTTTTGATAATGGCGCTATGGCGTCTTGAAACTTTTCTTGACTTATATAAGTGTCTGCTAATTCCATTCTAGCATCGTTAACATAAACCGAATTAGGAAAACTATTTTCATAATTAGTTAACATTTTATTTTTTTCACTCACCTTCCCCATTCCTCCTAATAAAATTGATTTTTGAAGGAACGCATAATCGGCATAAGACCAGGATAGGTCTATAATATGTTGATAAGTAACTAAAGCATCATTTATTTTTTTCAACATCATCTGACAATCTCCAATTCTAACATAGGCATCTTGTTGATAAATATCTAAGCTAGTTATTCCAGTTAAATTTGATATTTCTTTAAACTGAAGTAGTGCTTTTTGATATTCTCCACTTTTTAAGTAACAATACCCTAAAATATATCTAGCATTGGCAGTTTTTACTTCTCCATTTTCAACAGGATCTAACATGAATTTTTGTAAGTAACCAATGGCATCAGTAATTTTACCCATCTTATAGCTTATTTCTCCTAACCAAAAATGAGCAGCTGATAAAAAATTACCATTGTAAGGGGCATTTTTTAGTTGATTTAATAAAGCATAAGCTTTTTCTACTTCGCCGTCATTGATATAATTGCAGGATAGTCCATATAAAATAGCTGGATATATTTTTAACAATTCTAATGAGGGAGTTTCAATTAATTGGTAGGCTTCAATAGCTTGTTTGAAATTGTTATTAAAAGCTAAAGCTGTAATCCATAGAGATTTAGATTCTGCATAATTGACAGATTGTGGATAGTTATCCATAAATCTGTCTAAAACTGAAATAGCCAAACTATATTCTCTTAATTCAACCAAAAGTTTCCCGTAATTAAATAAAGAAATTTCTTTTTGTGCTAAATTAATGCTTTTAGAAGAGCATAACATAAAAGCATTCTTAGCCCCATTTTTATCATTTACTTTTAAATAAGCAGTTCCTAATAAATACATACTGTTTTGACCCAATGAGTCCTCCACATTGGCTAATTTTTTAAAACCAGAAATAGATTTTTCCCATTGTTGGTCTTGAAAATAACAAAAAGAAAGTTGATATAAATCTTGTACTTCAACCTTTTGTTGTGCAGCTACATATTTTGCCAAATAAGGAATGGCTTTTTGATATTGTTTTTTCTCAAATAATAAATGTCCCATTAATTGTTGTAATGGTAAATTATAATATTGACCTTCAATGCTTAAAGCTTTTTCACAACTTTGCATGGCAGCATCTATATTTCCATTGAAATAATGAATCTGACTTATATAAAAGGGTGTTAAAATTGCATATGCTTCATTGTTACTGGCAATTTCAAAACAAGATAAAGCCAAAGTAAAATCCTTTTTTTGAAGTGCAATAAAACCTGCATAATAGTTGGCGTCGGTATAATACTGTGATTGCTTTAATTGCCTAGAACTATTTAATAAATTAGTAGCCTTGTCCCAATTACCTAATTTAAAATATAAATATCCTTGAAGATATTTCAGGGTAATAAGTTCTTTATTGTTTAAATCAGCTATACTTACCTTATCAAAAGCATTCAAAGCCTCCAGGGTATTTTGTTTTTTAAAATAATACTGGCCTAAAAAGAAATTAATTCGAGCATTGAAAATTATATTCTTAGATGATTTTAAGTATTGAATGGCTAAATTTTCGGCTCTAGGTTTATCTAAAACAAGGGATAAATAGGTATAATAGTAATTAATATCTTCTTTATTATTTTCTTTACTATTTTCTTGTTTAGCTTCAAAATGGTAAGCCGACTCAATATATTGAAAAGCGGTAAGGGTATCGCCTTGATGAAGTGCATTCACTCCTTTTTGATAAACATAGTCCAATGAACGCTCATTTTGGGTATACTGAGCCTTTGCATGCAACACAAAAATCAATAAAGAAAATAAAACCCCTATTCTGATGCTCGAAGATATCATGCTACTTTTTTATTATTACCTAAATTTACGTTCTACTTATAAAACGAAGCTTATTTATACCTTATTGTGGAAAAACAGAATTCATTCGTAAATTTGTCAACAATAAATATTAAATATGTACGAATTTAACACCCAAGTTAGAGTAAGGTATGCAGAAGCCGACCCTATGAATGTGGTATATTATGGCAATTATGCTCAATATTTTGAAGTAGGCAGAGTGGAAAGCTTAAGAAACCTTGGAATAAGCTATAAAAGTATTGAGGATATGGGCATTATATTACCTGTTGTAGAATTAAATATTAAGTATTTAAGACCAGCCAAATACGACGATTTATTGACTATAAAATCTCAAATCAAAGAACTACCTATAGATCATAAAATTGTATTTGACCAAGAAGTATATAATGAAGAAGGTAAACTTTTAACAATAGGTAAAGTGAAGCTATATTTTATGGATAGTAAGTTAGGAAATAGAGCAAGTATGCCTGCCATTATGCTGGATAAACTAAGTGCCTATTTTAAATAAAAACCGCTGTTTTTTAGTTTACTTTGCAAATTACAAACCTACTTTTATGAATCCTGTTCAAGCAACTATTATTACCATAGGTGACGAGTTATTAATTGGTCAAGTCATAGATACCAATAGTGCTTTTATTGCCCAAGCTTTATTAAAAATAGGTATCCCTGTTAAAAATAGAATTGCTGTAGGTGACAACAAAATGGATATTATAAACGCACTAGAGACTTCCTCCCAAAAAACAAATATTATTATTTTAACTGGAGGACTAGGCCCCACAGCAGATGATATTACCAAGCCCCTATTAAATGAATATTTTGGCGGTAAAATGGTTGTTCATCAACCAAGTCTTGATCATATTACATATATATTTGAGACAATCCATAAAAGACCCATGATTGATAGAAATCGCAAACAAGCTGAAGTGCCAGATGTTTGCGAGGTTTTATTTAATGAAAAGGGCACAGCACCTGGTATGTTATTTAAAAAAGAGGGTGTTTATTATTTTTCTTTACCAGGAGTACCTCATGAGATGAGATGGTTAACAGAAAATCAAGTTATTCCATTATTACAAAAAATATTTACATCTAATTTTATTGCACATAAAACGCTTTTAACAGCAGGTATTGGAGAGTCTTTTTTAGCAGAACAAATTGCCCCATTTGAAAATGCTTTACCATCCAATATAAAACTTGCCTACTTACCCAATATTGGAATGGTTCGACTAAGGTTAACTGGAAATGGTCAAGATGAACAAGATTTAGCAAAAGAATTGAATTTACAATTCGATACATTAAAAGAAACTGTAAAAGAATTTTTAGTGACGGATGCAGATGAAACCATGGAAATGGTGGTAGGTAATTTATTAAAACAAAGAAACCAAACAGTATCCACAGCAGAAAGTTGTACGGGTGGTTTTATTGGGCACTTATTATCCAAAAATGCAGGCTCCTCCCAATTTTACACAGGAGGCATCATTAGTTATGATAATAGAATTAAAACTGAATTTCTAGACGTTTCTACTGAAATCTTACAAACAGTAGGTGCTGTAAGTAAGGAAGCTGTTGAACAAATGGCAATAGCCGTTAGGGAAAAAATGAATACAGATTATGCAATTTCAGTGAGTGGTATAATGGGTCCAAGTGGCCAAACTGCCGAAAAACCTTTAGGAATGGTTTGGATAGGAGTTGCGAACAGAGAAAAAGTGGTTTCCAAGGTTTTTTATCTTAGGTTCGATAGGTTAAGAAATATTGAAGTCACTGCAAATCAGGCATTAAATTTACTTAGGTTATTAATAATCAATAAGATTTAGTCTTATTTTTGCTAAAATTAACTCATATGCCAATTGTGGATCTAGTTTTACCAAAGTTGGGTGAAAGTATCATGGAAGCGACCATTTTAAAATGGCATAAAAAAGTTGGTGATATTATTCAATTGGATGAAACACTTTTAGATATCGCTACCGATAAAGTAGATAGCGAAATTCCATCCACCACAGAAGGTATCATTACAGAAATATTATTCGAAGTTAACAGTGTTGTTCCTATTGGAACAGTAATTGCAAGAATTAGTACATCAAACAGTAGTACTAATTCTATTTTAAATGCTCCAATGCCAGAAAAAATTGTAGCCCCTATTATCGAAAGCATTGAAATTAATGAGCCAATTGTTTTTAAGGAAGTGCCTTATATCCCAACATCCACTAATCAAGATGAAGCTAAATTTTATTCACCCTTGGTATTAAATATTGCTCAAAATGAAGGGGTTAGCATGCATGAGTTAGCACAAATAAATGGCTCTGGCAATAATGGTAGAATTACTAAAAAAGATATTTTAGACTTTATTGCCCGTAAAAAAATGGGACTGCATTTAAAGAATCCAATTTTAAGCGAGGAAATTAAAAGCCAAGAAATTATTAGTGAAATAATTAAAGTAGAAGAATTTAAAGCTGAGGAAATAATAAAAGAACAAGTTCAAAATGAATCGGCTACAAGACCAATACTCAATAAGCCATTAGATGTATATGAAAATACAAGTGCAAATTTTGCAGCATCAAAATCGACTAAATTGACTAATCCAGCTGAAGTAGTAATTACTGGAACTACTGAAATATTGGAGATGGATCGTATGCGTAAGTTAATTGCGAAGCATATGGTGGATAGCGTTCAAACAAGTCCTCATGTAACTTCATTTGTAGAAGTAGATGTAACTAATATGGTGGTTTGGAGAAATAAAGTAAAAGAATTATTTGAAAGAAGGGAATCTACTAAGATTACTTATACACCTATGTTTTTAGAAGCAATAGCGAGTGTACTAGAACAATTCCCTCTAATTAATTGTAGTTTACAAGGTGATCAAATTATTGTTAAAAAAGATATTAATATTGGAATGGCCACTGCCCTTCCCTCCGGTAATTTAATAGTGCCTGTTATTAAAGGAGCCAATCAATTAAGCATCGTAGGGTTAACCAAAGCAGTCAATAATTTAGCTCAGGCAGCAAGAAATGGTCAATTAAAACCTACAGATACGCAAGGTGGAACCTTCACTGTTACCAATATTGGTTCCTTTGGAAGCATTATGGGTACTCCCATTATAAATCAACCACAGGTAGCCATACTAGCTTTAGGCGCTATTAAGAAAAGAGCCGTTGTAGTGGAAACACCATCTGGCGATGCCATACTTGTTCGTCACATGATGTTTATAAGCATGAGCTATGATCACCGAATTGTGGATGGCGCCATGGGTTCAAAATTTTTATCCGCTGTGGGCAAAGAAATTGAAAGCTGGGATCCCAATAGACAGTGGTTTCAATATGTTTAATAATTCAAACCCCAGGTTCTTCCTTTCATTACAGCAGGTACACCCTTAGATAACCATTCTGGCATGGGTGCCCCTTTTAAGTAACTATCGAAGAATTGTTGTTCTCTTATTTGAATATCTTTTCTATTTCTACGCTCTACTAAATTATGGGCTTCGTTATTATACACTAATAACCAAACCTTTTTATTCAAACGCTTCATATCACTATACATTTCAATACCCTGATACCAAGGCACCGCATCATCGGCATCATTACTCATTATTACTAATGGAGTTTTAATATTGGGTAATGAGAATAAAGGAGAGTTTTTTATATATAAATCGGGTCTTTCCCATAAACTTGCGCCTAATCTTGTTTGAGACTTCTCATATTGAAATTGACGACTAATACCTGGTCCCCAACGAATACCGGAATATGCGCTTGTCATATTCACCACAGGCGCTCCAGCCCATGCAGCTGCGTATAAATTGGTTTTCGTAATTAAATAAGCAATTTGATAACCTCCCCAACTTTGTCCTTGTAAACCTACCTTGGTACTATCTACAAAGCCTTTTTGAATCATAGCTCTAGTTCCACTTAATATGTAATCATAAGCGCTTTGGCCTGGATAGCCTCTTGTGTACCAAATATCAGGTACAAATACGATGTATCCACGACTAGCAAAAAAAGGAATATTTAAACGAGAAGGTGTCGGTGCGGGGGCTAAATAATTGTGTAATGTTTGATTATTTCTTTCATAGAAATAGACAATCATCGGATACTTTTTCTTAGCATCAAAGTTCTCAGGTAAATATAAAACACCCTCTGCCATTTTACCTGTATACGCTTTCCATTTTACAATTTGAGCGCTCATCCAATTGTAAGAAGCTTGTTGTGTATTAATAGTAGCAATACTGTTAGGATTTTGCTTTTTAGCATCTAAAGTATATAAATAAATATTGGGTGATTTCTCTTCATCTTCTTGCATTACTGCTATATCATTAGAGTGCTGTGCACCTACAATAGTAGTAAAATGCATGGGAACTTGATTAATTAAACTCAACTTGCGATCTGTTAGATGGAGAGTTGATAAAAGTTCAGATTTATCTATCTCACTAAAACCTTTAATTAATATAGTAGCATTATTAGTTAATACTTTACGTTCAGGATCTGTTTCTACAAATCTTGAAATAATTTTATTAGCTCTACCGTTTGTTAATTTAACGGAGGCAGATACTCCATTTACATCTACTAACCAAAGGTCGTATCTATCATAAATTATTAGCTGTTGATTATTATCCATCCATTTTGCAATCCCATAGGCATTGGGATCGTCTGGTAAATCATTTTCTTCATCAAATAAAGAAGTTTTTATGTCTTTGGCAATTTGTGTGGTTTTATTCGTTAACGCATTATAAGCAAAATATTTTTTTTGTGGCTCATCATAATACACTAAAATAATTCCATTATAAGAAGGGCTCAATATATTTCCTTTCCACTCTTTTTGAACTAATTTTCTTTGGCCATCACTTGTTCCAATCACATAAATATCTTTCAAAGAAAACCCTTGCCACTGAGAAGCTAATAAGTAGGTAGAGTCAATGGTGGCATAAACAAAAGCTCCATCTCCTTCTGCAGTATTGATAATATCTCTATCTTTAATTTTTCCTAAATAACTAGCATTTTTTGTATTCGTATTTATTACTACTAACTCCGTACTCTTTAAAGTAGTTTCCAATGCCTTTTGTTGAGCGGGTTGTATGATAGGATCGTTATAATGCCATATATCTAAGCTAACTCTTTCAAATTCGGGTAAACTGGTATCTTTAATAGGTAGTATGGGTTGAACACCAAATTCTAAACTAGCGCCTGTTTTACTAAATTTTAATTTTCTATCACCACCAATTGTATAATTTGTAGGAATGACACTATTAAATTTATCAAAAATTGAAATAGCTTCCTCTGAGGAAGGTGTAGCATAAACCAAATTATAATTTTTTTGTAAAGCTTTGTCTGCACTATCTTTTTCTACTAAATAGGCTAATTGTTTCCCATCTTCATCCCATGTAAAATTAGTAGCAGTAAAAACTTTTTTAGTTAAAATTTTAGTATTGGTATCGGCTATTGAAGCAAGTAAAACAGCAGCATTTTTTTCTTTTGTTTTAACTTGGTACATTACCACACCCAATGCTTTAGGATGAATAGCGTATTGAGCAATATTGGTAAATATTCTTTCTTTTGCAGATGATAAATCTCTTATGATTAAATCAGAACCTTCTTTATTTATATCCCCTTTTTTATCTTTAAGATAAACAATGATATCATTTCCATGTTCAGCCACTTGAAAACTTTTTACAGAGGGGATTTTTTGAATGGTGCTTGTTGCTAATTCAACAATTAATAAACTGTCTTTGGGCATTTCATCCGCTTTCTTTTTTTCAATTTTTGCTTTTCTTGTTTCTGCAAAATTGGGTTTTATTTTAGCAATTAAATATTCGCCGTTTTCAGTAAATATTGCAGATGTGGCCCTAGCAATATTTAATTCGTTACCTGACTTTAAATTTTTTATTATAAGTGATCCATCCCCTTCTTGAGGATTAATTGTATACACAATAAATTTACCTTGAGGATGGAAGGAAGTTTCTTTAATGGATTGCCAACTATCATAGACTGTATGGTCTAATTCCTTTTTTTGAGCAATCGTTTGTAAACTAATGAAAATTAGAAAAAATAGAAGTAGTTTATTCATATTTTGATATTTATTAATTGTAATATACAAATAGTTTTGAGATCTTTTTTGTCTTAAATTTGCCCAATTAAATTATTTTATGAAAGGTATTTTTTTAGCTATTTGCCTATTATTTTGTTTTTACATTACACAAGCTCAAAATAAGGGCAATATTTCAGGCTGGGTGGTGGATAAAAATACCCAATTTCCAATTGCAGGGGTTTCTGTTAAAGTCTTAAATACCCCCTATTCAGCTATTACAGATAGTAATGGTAAATATGCTATAAAATCAATCCCCACAGGACAATACCAATTAAAATTTATTTCTATAGGTTCCTATCCTCTTACTTTATTCAATGTTATAGTAAGTTCTGGTAATGAACTTAATAATACAGTGGAACTCTTACCTGCCTCTTTTCAATTGGCTGAAGTAAAAGTGGGTGGTAATAGAAAAACGGTCAGAGCTGCTACTTTGGAAACCCCTTTAAGCGTTCAAAGATTAACTTCAGAAGAAATTAAGTCAAGTCCTGGAAGTAATTTTGATATTTCAAAAGTAGTTCAATCTTTACCTGGTGTAACTGGTTCTGCTAGTACAGGAGCCGGGTTTAGAAATGATATTATTGTTAGAGGAGGTGCCCCAAACGAAAATGTGTTTTATTTAGATGGTATTGAAATACCAGTAATTAATCATTTTAGTACTCAAGGCAGCGCTGGAGGTCCCCAGGGTATATTAAATGTGTCCTTTATCGATGAGGTGAAACTATCCTCTTCAGCTTTTGATGCTAAATTTGACAATGCACTCTCATCCGTATTTGAGTTTAAACAAAAAAGAGGCAATACAGATAAAGTACAAGGAAACATAAGAATGGGAGCAACAGAATTTGCTAGTACTTTTGAAGGCCCTTTATCAAAAAATGGAAAAACAACTTTTTTAGTATCTGCAAGACGAAGCTATTTACAGTATTTATTTCATGTTCTAGACCTACCTATTCGACCTAATTTTTGGGATTTTCAATTCAAAGTTACTCATACGATCGATCCTAAAACAACTCTAACCTTTATAGGCGTTGGAGCCATTGATGAATTTTCGTTTGTAACACCAAGAAATGCTACACCTGAAAAATCATATGCTTTAAATGCAAGCCCTTCTATTAATCAATGGAGTTATACTATGGGTATTACTTTAAAGCATTTAGTTAAAAAAGGATATTGGAACCTAGCTTTAAGTAAGAATAATTTATATAATATTAATGAAAAATATGAAAATAATTTAAACCCTGACAAAGGAGAAAAAACTTTTGATTATAATTCTAATGACATTGGAAATAATTTAAGATGGGATATCTCTAAAAGCTTGTTAGGCATTAAATTCACAACTGGTATTAACATAGCCGATATCAATTATAATAATAGTACTTTTCAAGTTTTAAAATACAATAATTTATTTCCAAACAATACCATTCCAACATTAGGTTCAAAAACATATATTAATTATAATTCTAGTTTTAATTATAAAAAGTATGGCGCATTTTTCCAAATGGGTAAAAGAGCTTTTAATAATAAACTAGGTATTAGTGCAGGAATAAGAAAAGACGGTAACACATTTACCAATTCAGGTAATGAAATAATGCGTCAAATATCACCTAGAATTAGTCTTAGTTTAGTTTTAACAGACCAACTTACATGGAATGCATCCATTGGAAAATATTTTAAACTAGCTCCCAATACAGCATTAGGTTTCAAAGACCCTTTGGGTAACTATTTAAATAAAGATGCCAGTTATATTGGTAGCTTTCATTATGTTACAGGTTTAGAATATGTACGTTCTGAGTCTACCCGCTTTACGGCTGAAGTTTTTTACAAAAGATATACAGGCGTGCCTATTAGTAAAGAAAAAGGAATAAGCTTATCGAATTTAGGTGCCGATTTTAATATTCTAGGTAATGAAGATATTTCTACCATTGGTTTTGGAAGAAGTTATGGTTTTGAATTATTTGCACAACAAAAATTAACAAAACGCTTTTATGGTGTAGCTAGTTATAGTTTTTTTAGAAGTGCTTATACTAATATTGAAGGTAAATATATTCCAAGTGCTTGGGAAAATATACATTTACTAAGTTTGACAGGTGGTTATAAGTTTAATAAAAATTGGGAGTTGGGTATTAAATTCAGGTATCAAGGTGGTGCACCCTATACCCCCTATGATATGAATTTAAGTAAATTAAATTTTGCCACTTTAGGTAATGGAATTTTCGACTATTCTAAATTAAATACACTTCGTAGTAAAGCATTTCATTCAAGCGACTTTAGATTAGATAAAAAATACAACTATAAGAAATCGACCTTCGATTTTTATATAGATATTTCTAATTGGTATGGAGCTAAAACTATATCGCCACCTTATTATATTTTCTCTTATAACAGTAATGGTACTTTTAAAACTACCGATGGGTTAGCGCTGAAAAAAGATGGCTCTAATGCAGAGCCCGCTTTATATGAAAATAATACTGTTTTTGTAACGCCTACGGTAGGTTTTATATTTGAGTTCTAATTAAGTTAATGAGTTGAAGAATTGTTGAATGCTATGAAGTATATTATGAATTAAGCTATGAAGTAAGCTTAGAAGTTAACACCCATGCGTTTTATCATTTTAAGAAACTTTCCAGTTGAAGATTGCCACTGCATATTTAGTACCCCTAACATAGCTTCTTTAATAATACCTTTTGACATTTTGCTCACTCCAATTTTACGATCGACAAAAGTAATTGGTACTTCTTTTAGTTTGTATCCTAATTTCCATGCAGCAAATTTCATTTCTATTTGAAAGGCATATCCAATAAATTGAATTGCATCTAAATTAATATCGGAAAGTACTTTATTCTTATAACAAATAAAGCCAGCAGTAGGATCCTTAATGGGCATTCCAGTAATTAATCTTGTATAAACCGAACCTCCAATACTATATATTCTCCTGTCTAATGGCCAGTTTTCTGTTTCTCCTCCTTTCACATATCTACTTCCTATTGAAACGTCTGCTCCATTTTCTTCACAAGCATTTAATAAGCGGTCTAAGTCATTGGGATTATGAGAGAAATCGGCATCCATCTCAAATATATAATCGTAATTTTTTTCTAAAGCCCATTTAAAACCTTGTATATAAGCAGTCCCTAAGCCTTGTTTGCCGGGTCGTTTTAAAATAAATAATCGATCTAAGAATTTACCGAATAAGCCCTCCACTATTGCCGCAGTTCCATCGGGTGAATTATCATCAATAATTAGTACATGATAATCAGTAGAGAGGCCTAATACTGCATGTAAAATGGCAGCGACATTCTCTTTTTCATTATAGGTTGGTATTAAAACAATTTTTTTCACTTTAAATGGGGGCTATTCGTATAAAAATACGGAAAAATGGCAAAACTTAATAGTCTACTTATTTAAAATAGATTTATTCATAATTTCTGTTAGTTTTTGCTTGGTATGAAGGGCAAAATCGCCTTTCATCATCCAATCATAATACTGTGGCTCTTCCTTAAGTACTTGAGTGACAGGCTTTCCCTTGTGTTTACCGAAATTAAAAACTTCAACTCCGTTTTCAAAGACAAAACGGCGTGCAAAATCAATAATTTCATCTTCTCCAGTGAATTTAACAATAGATTCTACAGAATTCCCAATTTGCGGGTATTTTTCTAATTGAGCTTCCAAAATTTCCCAAGTAGCTGTAGCGTCTGCTTCTGCACTATGGGCTTCCTCTAAATTTTTATTACAATAAAATTTATAAGCGGCTGTAAGTGTTCTTTGTTCCATCATATGAAACACTTTTTGTACATCTAATAATTTACGATTTTCAATATCGGCGTTAATGCCTGCTCTTAAAAATTCTTCATTTAACATGGGTATATCAAATCTATTGCTATTATAGCCCGCTAAATCTGAAGCCTCAATAAATTGTTTTATTTCGTTGGCTATTTGTTTAAAAGTGGGTGCGTCTTTTAACATTTCATCAGAAATACCATGCACATCAGATGCAGCTATAGGTATAGGCATTTCAGGGTTTACTAATTTTCTTTTTATTTGTTTAGTCCCATCATGCATTATTTTAACAATAGCAATTTCTACAATTCTATCGGTACTGACATTAATGCCTGTGGTTTCCAAATCAATAAAACAAATAGCCCTGTTAAGTTGTAAACGCATATTAAATATTATAGGTGTAAAGTTAGTTAAACTTACCAACTAAAATCATGATTAGATAGTAATTTAGTTCCATTATAATGCTTAAATTTGTAATCAAATTTAGAATTTATGCAATGGAATCCTATCACAGCTAGCAATCAAATTGAAGCTATTAAAACTGCTTCTTTTACCAAACCTCAATTGATTTTAAAACATAGTACCACTTGCAGTATTAGTAAAATGGCCTTGGCTAGATTAGAAAGATCCAATACCCCTAATAATATTGATTTTCATTATTTAGACTTATTAAACTATAGAAATATTTCAAAAGAAATTGCCGAAAGCTTTGATGTAGCTCATGAATCACCTCAGGTTTTGTTAATTAAAAATGGCAATTGTGTTTACGATGAAAGTCATGGCGGCATTCAAATGGAAGAAATAGAAGAACAAGCTTTACAAGCTTAAAAAAATCTTATATAAGCTTAAATAATATTATATAAGCTCAAATAATATTATACAAGCTCAATTACCATAGCAGATGCTCCTCCTCCTCCATTACAAATAGCAGCAGCTCCATATTTTGCTTTATGCTTTCGAAGAATATGCACAAGGCTTACAATAATTCTAGCCCCACTGCATCCAAGCGGATGTCCTAATGCCACTGCACCTCCATGCATATTTACTTTAGCAGGGTCTATTTTTAAAATTTCAGTATTTACAATACCCACAACTGAGAAGGCTTCATTGAATTCAAATAATTGAATGTCGTTTAAATTTAAATTAGCTTTATGTAAAGCCTTAGGTAAGGCAAGTGAAGGTGAAGTTGTAAACCATTTTGGATCTTGTTCTGCATCGGCGAAACTTTTTAAAATGGCAATAGGTTTAATACCTAATTCTTTTGCTTTATCGGCACTCATTAAAACTACAGCGGCTGCTCCATCATTCATGGTACTTGCATTGGCTGCTGTAACAGTTCCTTCCTTACTAAAGGCAGGGTTTAATTGAGGTAGTTTATCAAAATTCACTTTAGAAGGCTCCTCATCTTTATCTACCAAAATGGCTGCACCTTTTTTTTGTGGAATTTCAACTGGAATAATTTCATCTTTAAACCATCCATTTTCTATAGCAGCTTGTGCTTTTTTGTAACTATTCACTGCAAATGCGTCTTGAGCTTCTCTACTAACATTATATTTAGTGGCACAAGCATCCGCAAAATTACCCATAGCTACTTTATCATAGACATCTACTAAGCCATCTTTTGCTAAACCATCTTGTAAAATTGTATCGCCATATTTATTACCCCATCTTTGAGCTGTATTATAAAAAGGCACATTACTCATACTTTCCATTCCACCTGCAATAACAATATCGGCGTCTCCTAGCATTATATTTTGAGCAGCAATGGCAATGGACTTCATACCACTGGCACATACTTTATTAATAGTGGTGCAAATAACTTTATCGGGAAGACCAGCCGCTTTAGCAGCCTGTCTTGCAGGCGCTTGGCCTAATCCTGCTTGAATAACTGAGCCCATTATTACCTCATCTACTAAATCTTTAGATAAACCTGCTTTCTCTAAGGCCCCATTTATGGCAATACCTCCTAAGGCTGTAGCTGATAATGAACTTAAGGTTCCTCCAAAAGAACCAATGGGTGTTCTTACTGCTGAAACGATATAGACTTCCTTATTCATATTATAAAGTTTAATTCTCTTATCTAATGTTTCCTATAAAATACATGTTTACTAATAACTAATATATTAACTTAATTAATACACTTATGTAGTAGGCAAAACTTCAGCTTCTGTATCTAGTTTAGATTCAGGTATTAATCGTATACCGTCTTCTTCAATACTTATTAATTTTAATTTATAGAGCATACCTACATTCATTTTAAATGCTTTTTTACTCATACCAAAAAAAGCATAAATATCATCTGGAGCCGATTTGTCGTGGTAAGGTAAAAATCCTTTATGTGATTTAAGCAAACTCATAATTTTTTGGTTATCATCCGCTAATTTTTCTCCACCTTGTTTACCTAAACCAATATCTAATTTATTATCTTCTCTAATTTTTTTCACAAAGGCTTCGTCAATGAATTGACCAATATGTAAATGTGTAAATACTTCATTTTTATAAACTAGTCCCTGGTGCACTTGGTTCACAATAACTACATAACCTATTTCCGATTCTCTATAGACTTGTATTTTAACTTTTTCACCTTCTTTAACCGTTAAAATATCGTTGCTAATTTGTTTGTCAATTTTTTCAGTTGCAGCTACCCTTCCCGTTTGAGCATCAATATATAATTTCACTAAATATTTACCACCCAAACGCATGTTAGACAATTGTTGTGAAGCAGGTACGAATACATCTTTCATTAAACCCCAATCTAAAAAAGCACCTTGAGAAGTTACCTCTACTACTTTTAAAGCAGCTATATCACCCACAACAGCAAAGGGTTCTTGGGTAGTGGCAATTAACCTATTATCAGAATCGTGGTAAACAAATACACTAATCGTATCTCCAATTTGAAGACCTGAGGGCACAAAGCGTTTAGGAAGTAAAATACCTTCACCGCCATCATCCATATAAAAACCAAAATCAACTTTTCGGTCTACACGCATCAAATTAAACTGACCTACATTTATGGTTGACATGATTTCTATTTTAAATTAAAATAATTCTGGTTGAGTATCGTTAGGGTCCTTTATGACTACTTTATTTTCCCAAGACATCTCTACGGTTTTAGAGAAGTCAACTAATTTAGTACCAATGGCTTTCCAGCCCATCACATCTACCATCTTACTTACTTTAAATTTAGCCTTTCTTACTTGAGTGCCTCTTCCTGTATTCACTGCTAATATAGGTTCTACAAATGTAGATACAGCTGCAACATAATTTCCATTTCCTTCTTTAATGAAAGAGAATGGTGTTTTTAAAGTAGTGGTTTCAATAAGAAAACGCTTAATATTAAACTGTAACTTTTCTTTATCTAAATAAACGGCGGTTACAATTTTTGCTGGATCAAACTTCTCCATAAAAATCACTTTCTCTGGGTCAAAACGTTGGTTTTGTTCTGTATCAGTTACTTCATAATTACCTTCCTTGGTAATCACTAATAACTTCTCATCTTCAAAGGTACCCAAATAAATTCCTTTCTCATCGGTATTTAAGCGGCCAAACTTATCGTCAAACCATAATTTACGCCCCATTAAGGTGCTTTTGCCCGCTTCTTTTAGTTTAATAGCTTTTACAGGATACTTAGTTACTTGATTTCCTACACTACTTCTTCCTTTTACTTCTAAAGTATCAAAGAAAAAATCAAACTCTTTAATTCGGGCCGAACAGTTTGGACTTAATATCACTTTCACCGACTCTGCTTCCCCATTCATATTCACAGACATATAATGCACTTTCGACTTTTCCGTACTCTTAGCTAAGAAATATTCTTTGTCTCGAGTTACGCCAGTTACATTAAAACGTTTTGCATAAGCTATTCCAGTAGCACCATCGGAATAGACCATATTATAGGTAGTACGCTCATCATTTTTCTGGAAGACGGCTGCATGTATAATGTCTTTTCCTATAAATACTTTATCAGAAACTTTTACCACTTTCATCACCCCCGACTTAGCGAAGGCAATAATATCATCATAGTCGGTACAATCACATAAGAATTCATCTTTCTTTAAACTTGTACCCACAAAACCTTCTGCTCTATTAATATATAATTTGGTATTGGCAATGGCCACCTGCTTCACTTGTATAGTGTCAAATTCTTTTATTTCTGTTTTACGCTCCTTGCCCTTGCCATATTTTTTTGTGAGGTTCTCATAATAAGCCACACAATAATCCACTAAATTGGCTAAATGATTTTTTACTTCTCTTATCTCTTCCTCAATGGATTTTATTTGCGCATTTAACTCGTCAATATCTAATTTATAAATTCTTCTTAC
>Ga0114958_10000761_pt1 | contig 27079 bp, 33 predicted proteins | sample C_130208_EF_Meta_FD_89577 | JGI IMG/M metagenome (GOLD analysis project Ga0114958, IMG submission 89577) | Freshwater microbial communities from Lake Croche, Canada to study carbon cycling - C_130208_EF_MetaG | ecosystem: Environmental > Aquatic > Freshwater > Lake | place: Lake Croche, Canada... | reverse complement strand
ATAAAAACTATTCCATATGATAAATTTCAAAAAAAACAACATCAATCACCAAATAATATTGAGATTAGTATTAGTAAAAATTTTGATATTTATAGATTTTTTATAAAAACTAACAATTTTGTTAATAAAATTTTTTCTATTAATAATACTTATATTTTAGAAATTATTAAAAAATATAATCTTCAAATAAATAAAGAAACAGATACACTCTTTTATTATTCAGATAATAATAATCAATCAATAAATTCATTCACTGAAATTGAAAATATAATATTAAATACATTAAAAAATGTAAATTTAAATGTAAATGTATTTATTGATGTAATAGATGAAGGAATTGTTTCTTGTTGTTGTGAAAATATAGACTATTTCAAAAATAAAAAAATTAACCTAAACACCATTTAAATAACCCACCATTTTTATTCTAAGCTGCTTAATATCCCCATCGTTACTAATTGTTTTATCAAATTTATATTTAGTCCATAACAATTCACTAATATGTATATTTTTCGGAAATGCTTTTTCATTACCAAACCAAGAAGGTATTTCACCTCTATGAATATGTATTAACGAACCATTTAATTTTTTTATTAATTCTATTTCATTTGGAAATCTACAATCAGTTATAACAACACCACTTAAATTACTAATCTTTCTTTCTATTGCAGCAACCCATATATCTTGATGAAAATGATTTCTAAATATATCGGTTCCTATATGTTGAAGAATATATCTGGGTGTTAAATTTGATATATTTAATCTATTAGACCACCATTCATCTACTTCTTCTCTCCATTTTCTAGATTTTTCCGTGTTACCTTCCAATAAATCTCTGTCCCAACTAAAAATTATTGATACAATATCTTTTAGAAGACCAGCAAAACTAACTTTTGTATATCCTTTTTCTATTAAAATATTTGCAAGAGTATCTTTTCCAGAACCTTGAAACCCACAAATTGCTATTAATGACATTATATAAATAAATATATTTTATAAATTAATAAATTATTATTTCATTTTTTTTAAGAACTAAGTTTTCTTATTCTTTTATAAATATCTGGATTTGGATTTTTTTCAAACCAGTCTACTTCAGAAATTATATTAAAATATGCTTTTATTAAATCAGGTTTTTCGGTATTAAAATCATATAAAAATCTATTATCATCTAAATGATTAAATTGATTAGTTATTTTTTTGTTTTCATAATAAAAAAAAGCTTTCATTTGCCAATCAAATTTATTATAAGATTCAACAGATGTTGTTAAATTCCATAATAGATAACCAAATGCTTGTAAATCCATTCTATAAGACATATATGGTTTATCACTATAACACCCAAAACCATAATAATAATAACCATTAGGTAAATTTTTACTACATATATAATTATTTGGTTTAGTTAAACTTTCATAATCTGCTAAACAAAATGGTCTTTCTTTATCTTGAAAATTAATTAATATATTATCTGCTTTAATATCCCCATGAACTATATTTTTTGATAAATGTAGCCATTCTATAAAATCAATTATATTTGATATCAATAATTTAATATTACATTTACCAAATAAAAAAGCATTTTTTAAATTATCGTCATATTTTTCCATTGCATACCAACATTTATTTTCATAAATACCACTTCTTAGAGATAATTCACTAGGCATTCTTACACAATATGGACTATTATACAGTTCATATTTTTCTATATTATCAATTTCATCAGTATAAGGTTTAAAATCAATAGTTGAAATTAATTTCATAACCCATTTCTTATTTTGTAAAAAAGTATTTTCATTTAATGATGGTTTAACATTATATATAATTGTTTGTCTTTTAGATTCTATAATATCTATTATTATCCATTTTTCAGACATGAATAACTTTATATAGTACTAGAATAAAAATTGACAAAATAATCTTATAATCCTTATATAAACTTAGTATGCCTAATACTTACGAAAATGGATACACTAGAAATACTAAAGACAAAAAAGCCAAGGAAAAGTTTGAAAAGAATGGTAAATTCTCTAAAAAGGCTATTAGAATTGCAGAAGAACTTAAAAATAGAATTAAGCCTATTAAACCCTAGTTTTCTTATATAGCTAAGCTTATACTAATATAATAAAAAACGCCTTCGTTTATGAAAAATTGAATAATTTTAATATTAATAAATATTAATCATTTTATGCAATTTGAAAACAATATAAAAAAAGATGAACTAGTACTATACTCTCTTCCTGAATGTCCCGAAGGAATTTTTTGTTATTATAAAAACAAGGCGTGTATTTATAAACACGAAGGACAAAGTTTATTCATTGTAAATAAAAAATGTATGAATGGAAATAATTGTAACTACATTAATAAAATTTGCAATCTAAAACATTCTCTCGATAAGACTATTAGGGGTTTTATTAATCCTAATCTTGTTTGTGATAAAAGAAATTGTAAAGAATATGACATTAATAATTGTAACAAGTTACATTATTGTGATTATTATGAGTGTATGAAGTATGCTTTTACATTTCGTTATGCACAAGACGGAGTTATTGATTATATGAAAAATATTTTACCCAAAATTAATGCTAATAGAATTATGAAGAGAATGGGACTCCCTATTGTGAATCAATTAGCTCCTCAAAGAGGTAGGGGTCGTTCTAGAAGTCGTGAGCGTCATCGTTCTAGGAGTCCTGATCATAATCAATATAAAAGTCATGAGCGTCATCGTTCTAGAAGTCATGAGCATAATCAATATAGAAGTCATGAGCGTCATCGTTCTAGAAGTCCTGAGCATAATCAATATAGAAGTCGTAACCGTGACCGTTCTAGAAGTCGTAACCGTGACCGTTCTAGAAGTCGTAACCGTGACCGTTCTAGAAGTCGTGACCATAATCAATATAGAAGTCGTAACCGTGACCGTTCTAGAAGTCGCGACCGTGAAGTGAAAGATAATATGTATCCTATTAATTACGGTTCAAGAAATGCACCAATTATTAATGGAATTAATGATAATTTTATTAAATGTAGAAATTTACAAAAGTGTTTTCTACATGAAAAAGGAATTTGCAAATTTATGCATCAAGATCAAATTGATAAATGCTTAACTTTGTATGAAATTACTAAAAATATTGGACAAGCACAAGACTTTGCATATAAAATGACAACAGAAGCAAAAGACAGGGCTCAATTTGAACAAAGTAGTAGGTATTTTGAAATTGACAAAAAGCCACTTAAATTCATTTATTAAATAATTCTAATTATTTTTAATTAAAAAGTATCCATCTTCATTAGGAAAAAAATATTTATCTTTAATTGTAGCTACATGTTCATAACCCATTCTTAAATATAAATTATATGCTTTATTTGATTTACGTGTAATTAAATATACTAATTCATTTTTATTTTCATTTAAATGAATTTCTATTAACATTTTACCTAATCCTTTATTTCTAAATTCAGGGTCAACACATAACATTAAAATTCCTTCTAAATAATCCATATGTAAATTATTTTTTACTAGAATATCACCAGTTGGAGTAATTTGTTTAAAGTTTTCTTTTTCAGATTCTTCACAAGGTATAGCAGAACCTTGCAATAATACAGCAATTATTTGACCTGTTTCTACTTTCTCAACTACATAACAACCATCCATTGATTGTTGAATAATTGATTTATACCATAAATCTCCTTTATCAAAACATTTTAAATGGCAATTATAAATACCATCTAAATCATTATTATAACCTTTACGAATTTTCATTCTTGTTTTTTTAGCTTCCATTAAATATTTTAGTTAAAATGTTTTTAAATAACTTAAAAATTGAAAAAATTATATTAAAATAAAACATTTTATAATTTAATGAAATTTATTGCTAAAATAGGACTTTTTATTATGTTATTTAATCTTAAAACGTCAAACTCTCTATCATTACTTCCTAACTCTTTACTTACGTTACGTGTATCAAATGATACATCATTAACTAATAAACAGATTATTATTGAAGAATGGGACAAAGTAAAAATTTATCAAACATGGAATATTTCTGTGAAAAAAGAGAGTGATTATAATTTAATTAAATTAAGTTGTGTAGATTTAAATTGTACCAAAATTTGGATTAATTCCACAATATTACAATCATATATATCAAATAATGGAAATTTAGAAATACAATTTAATTCAAATGAAACAAAAATGAAAAATTCAAATACAGTAAAAGAAAATGAAATGATTAATTGGAATATTTATGATAATAAATTAATTAGAGAAAATGTTAAAAATAAAACTTATGAAGGTTATGATTTTCCAACGAGTTTTACAATTTGGAATAATTTATTTGGTATTCAAGAAAATGATAAATTTGTATTATATGTATCAAATGATACACATATTATGAAAAATAATTACAATAATCTTAAAAATAGTATACCATTTACACATGTTATTAATATAATTCCTAATTGGTTAATTAAAAGTTTCTTAATTAGACCTAATTCCAATACAACAAATCCAATATCTTCAACTATGAAAGCTTCCTATACACCAAATGCAACATTTGCAGAAATCAAAGTTGAATTAGATCCAATGTTAAATAAATATGTATCACCTTCACTAGCTCCTAGTAATAAACCAATTCATACAAATAAAAATTTTACAACAACAAGTACAAATAACATTACAGTAGCTAGTTCAAATAATACCGTATCAAATAAGAATATCACTGTAGCTAGTACAAATAATACCGTAACAAATAAGAATATCACTGTAGCTAGTACAAATAATACTAGTACAAATAATACCGTATCAAATAAGAATATCACTGTAGCTAGTACAAATAATACCGTATCAAATAAGAATATCACTGTAGCTAGTACAAATAATACCGTATCAAATAAGAATATCACTGTAGCTAGTACAAATAATACAGTATCAAATAAAAATATTACTGTAGCTAGTACAAATAATACAGAATCAAATAAGAATATCACAGTAGCTAGTACAAATAATACAGTATCAAATAAAAATATCACAGTAGCTAGTACAAATAATACAGAATCAAATAAGAATATCACAGTAGCTAGTACAAATAATACAGAATCAAATAAGAATATCACAGTAGCTAGTACAAATAATACAGAATCAAATAAAAATATCACTGTAGCTAGTACAAATAATACACCAGTTACTAATGACAATGATAAAAAACATAATATTATTGAATTAAAAAATATAATCACGACCAATAATTATATGGATTATAAAATTATTATTGTAGGATTGATATTTATTACAATAATAATAATATATTTGAAAAGAAAATCCTTTTTAAAAAAGAAAAATAGTTATCATGATTTAGATAATGAATTAAATAAATGGGAACTACCTCTTTCAAATACTTCAAGTCGCTCATCAAGTTATAATAATTTAATACCAAATTTTTAAAATTATTTAAATGATAGTTGTTTTATTAATATATATTAATGGAAAATCAAAATATTAATGATAATAATACTTGTGAAATAAACACTAAAGAAATAAATACTGATGATATAAATATTGATAATGAAGAAATTGATGTTGATACTGATATTGATTCTAATGATGTAATATATAATTCTGATATGGAAATCGATAATGACGAAGACGAAGAATATAATAAATTTGACGATTTGATGAATAAATTATATGAAAATGATGAATTAATGGGTCCATATGAATATAATGTAGAACAGTCTGATTACACTACATATTATGGAGAAAATGAGAATGGAGACTATGATTATTAATAAACTAATTATGCTATATCCTTCAAAAACTCAATATTTAATTCATGTCCACCTTTTTCATATGAATAAAATTTATAGGAATTTCCTTGAAGCTTAAAATCTTCAATTATATCATCAGATACTTTAAATGGAATTACGTCATCATCTTCATTCCAACTTAATCTAATATCTAATTCTATTCTATTAGCTAATGGTTTTCCTTTCTCAGAAATACCAGGGCAACAAATCAATAGAGTTTTTACTTCTTGATTCATTGAAGCAATATACATAGAAACACCCCCGCCAGCTGATTTACCAAGCAAAGTAAAATTCTTAAAATCCATTGAAGGACTTCTAAGAATCTTATCTACTATATGAGCCATTTCAATACGGAATTGTTCATTGAGTCTATATTTTGTATCAGTATCATCTACTCCTTTAATAACTTCTTGCGATAGTTCTTTTATTTCGGGGCTCCAGCTAATCATGTAAAAATCTGTATATTTATCTTTGATGTAATCAAATCCTTTAAATATTTTTTGTATCATGCTACAAAAAGATTTAAAACTATATCCAGGAATTACTACCAAAGTACCACCTTCACCTGATAATTTAATTTTTACAATTTTAATGGTTCCATATTTCTTAAGTAAATTTGGTTCTTCAATATTGTAAATATTAAAGTTATAATCGTCAAAATTATAGTCATTCTGGCATTTATCTAAATAATCTTTGATTTCAGACATTAATATATTATATAATTATATAAAATATAATATTCAATTTTTTTATTCTATAAATTTTTTAACATTTTATTAGTAGCATTGATGCTATCCATTTTCGCTAAATCTATTGGATATAATATTATTTTATCTTTAATAGTTAATTCATTTATATTTCCTATTGAATTAACCAAACAACAAATATAATGTAAATTTTCTAAATTATTTAATGATTTAGGTAAATGATGTAATCTATTAAAACTAATATATAACTTCTTTAATTTATATAATTTACCAATATCTTTTGGTATATGTAATAAATTATTATTATCTAAACAAAGTAGTTCTAAATTTATTAATTGTTTCATTTTCTTTGGTAATATTTTCAATTTGTTATTTGCAACTACTAATTTTTTTAAATTAATTAATTGTGTTAATGAATTTGGTAGTGTAACTAAATAATTATTTCTTAATTCTAAATATTCTAATTTTTTCAAGTTTTCTATTAAACTATTTATTTGACCAATGTAATTAAATGATAAATTTAAATAAGTTAAATTTTCTAAGTCTACAATATTTTTATTAATTTCATAAATTTTATTTGAACTAATTGATAATTTTGATAATTTTTTTAGTTTATAAATTTCATTTGGTATATTTAAAAAATTATTAAAATTCAAAAATAATATTTCTAATTCTTGTAATTGTTCAAAACTATTTGGTAATTTGATAAGCTGACAATTATTACAAATTAAAATTTTTAAGTTGGATAATGTTCCTAGATCACTTGGTAATTCATTTAATTTATAATTAGAACAATCTATAAAATATAAATTATTTAAATTATTTAAATGAAATAATTCATCAAATGAATCCACAATAACATCACTATTATTAATGAATCTTAATTTCATTAATAATATTATAATTATGTTCTTAATATAGTTTATAATCTAATTATAATATAATATGTCAGAAGATTTATCAAAAGTATTGGGTAAACTAGCAACTAAAATTACAGATTTACCTATAGTTAAGGTTCAAGATTTAACCAAAGGTAATATTCAGGATTTAAAAAACTTTGATTCAAAAAAAATAGGTAAATATAAATTATCACAAAATAATTTAAAAAAATATCCAAAAGGGTATATTTATATTAATCCTGATCAAGATTGGGAACAATTATTAGAAGGTAATTTTATGTTAAACATTTTCGATGATGGAGGAGACAATATATTTAAATTATTAAAGGAACTTATAGTTTTAAATTTAACAAAAACAAATTTTATAATAATTAAATTAGAAAATAGTTCCAAAAAAAATTATGTGTATTTTTATTTAAATAGTACTCCTGAAATAGTAGACCAACAATATGGTATAATTCAATTTAAAATTACTAAATCTGATTTTGTTGGAAGTGAAGGTGTACCTAATTTAAATGATACATATTCAATATCTTACATGTTAAAAGACCCTGCAAATGAAAAAAATATTGATAAATTACCATTATTAGTTCCTTCAAAAGTAACAGTACCAAAAAATGCTAGTCAATTCATAACAGATAAAATAAGAGATGTTAAAAATACTACACCAATTAAAACTGAAATGAAACCAATAGATGCATGTGATTTTGGCGAAATTATAAAACATCAAAATTTAATATTATTTGCAATAGCTATTTTAGTAATATTATTTTTTATTTTAAATTAAAAAATATTAAAAAAAAAAAAAAAATATGATTTATTTTGTTTGCTTTCCAAAAAAAAAAATAGAAACATTTGTAGATGTAATTAATATACCTAAAAATAATAAGGAAGCAATAGATATATTTAAAAAAAAAATATATAATGTTTATGATAAATATAAAGGTAGTAATATAATTAATTTAAATAAAAAAAGTAAATTAATTATTGATTATCAAAATAAATTAACAACTAATATTAATCAAAATAAAGCTCGTTCAGCAAAAATTAGTTCTATTTCGAATAGACCATCTAATGAATTACCTAAAGAATTACCTAAAGCAAAAACAACACCTAAAGCAAAAACGTCACCTAAAGCAAAAACGTCACCTAAAGCAAAAACATCACCTAAAGCAAAAACATCACCTAAAGCAAAGAAAACACCTAAAATTAAAGAAACTTTTGAAAATATAAATCAAGAAACGGAACTTTTAAAAATAAAAGACGAATTAAATATTTCCGAAAATACGATTCCTTATTTATTCTCACGTTCAGTTCAAAATTTTAGTGAAATTGGAAGTATTGATATAAGTAAATTGTATGATTTAATTTATAGAACATTTTATTATAATGAAGAAGATAATTTTGATAAAAATAAGTTTATTTCTGATTTTATTGAACTTTTAACCAATATTGAAAATCGTTTAGATAAAGGTTTTGAATCTTTAACTGAGTTGGGATTTAATAAATTAGATATAAGTCCAGTATTAACACCTGAAGATTATGATATTAGAGGGAATTATTTGTTCAAATTTGTAAAAGATAGAATCCCTACAAAGTAAATTCTTAAATAAATTAATCATCAAATAAACTTTTTTTAGGATTAGGTGAAGAATCTTCATCATCATCAAATAATCTTTTTGAACCCGACATATTTTCTTTTTTTGGAGGTAAGTTAGGAAGTCTTTTCTTTTCCATAATATTAACAAGTTTTTCTATTTCTATTAAAGCTGTTAATTTAGTATTTTCAATATCTGGTTGTCTATGAAACATATTTTCTTCATAATTATTATACATTTCTCTAGGAGTCATTAATTTAATTCCATTAATTTCGTAATAATATACGGGTCCTTTAGTAGTAGTTATATCAAAAGATTTATTACCGTTAACAAAAGTCATTGAATTTTCTGCTTGAGATTGTTTTCTTAAGAAACCATCAAATTTATCTCTATAAATTTTTTCATTATTTATATAAATTATATCTACATCATTAGGAGTAAATTTTAGTAAATCTGTTCTTCCAAAATGTTCTAAATATATTTTGATAGCTTCTGAACCAGTTAAAATCCAATCAGAACCAAAGTAAGCGTTAAACATACCCTTAAATTCATTTATACCACCACCTTGTTGAAGACGACTTAAATTCAAGTATTTTCTCTTATATTTTTTATATTTTTTATGATAATCAATATTAGAATCCATTAAATTATAGTATATTTAATTATAATTTAATAATATTTCAATTATTTTTATAAATTAATTTTTAATCACACCAATTACCAAATCAGTATTTGGATCTCTGATATATTTTACATTACGCCAGATGATATAACCTTGGCACCAACCACCCGATTCAATCAAATCTTCCATAATATTACGAACACCTGTTTTTTTCTTACCAAAATAAGAATGTTCAATAACTTGTCCAGTGAAATTATGTCCAAGTGTACAAGCTTCAACACCATCAACATCTAGAATATGTCCTGAATCTAGTACCAAATTATAATATGCTTTGGTAATAACTGTTTCAATAGTACCAATGTTTGCAGGAAATACCCAGTCATTGTCCTGTTTTATAGGGTGCCAAGGTGTAATTTTACAATTATTTGTTTTTCCTAGTGTTACAATTTCACAAGTGGGTACTACAAATTTCAAAAGGCATTTTACACGATAACCACCCCATACAGTATCATTCTTATCTAGGTTTTTAATTTTTACATAATGACCTTCGCTCATTTTTACTAGACTATCGCCAAGAAAACAACCACCACCTGATTGCATGTAGACGCTCATATCAGGTGCACGTGCTGGTGCTTGCGCTGGATAAGTTGATTGGATTTGCGCATAGTCTCTCTTTTTCCCTGCGATAGATGGTACTGGAGATGGTAGTTCAATAAACAACTTATTACCTTGTTTAATCAAATTCTTAACTGTAGCACCTCCATAAAATTTTGACATTTCATCTTTAAAATTGTTTCCCCATTGGTTACGCTGTGCACTGATTACACTAGGGATATAATGGCGTCCCCATTTAGGAAAATTATCATCTTCAAATGCTTTGGTAATTTGACCTTTGTGTTTATTTGGATTTTTAAAATCAACAAGCAGAGCTGTAGACTTTGTATCAGTTCCATTTGCTTGAAGAAATTCATAAAGAGTATTCAGTTCAGAACTAACATTTCTTCCAAGCTCCTTATCATAAAGAGCTTTCTGAAGAGTTTTTAGAAAGACATCCCGTACACCTACAAAACCAGCAGGAACAATTGGCATATCTTTCTTTACAGTTTTCATTTGACTATCTGTAATATTATCTGTTACCAGTGATACTGTAAACAGATTCTCGGAAGTTGGATCACTAGTTGTAACGTCAAGAATGAAATCCCTAGATTGTCCTCCTTGAATAAATCCTACATTAAAGAATGCAGGAGTTGTATTTGCTGACATACGAAGATAAACTCCACGATATAGACAACTCATTAGATTAGACATTAGGTGAATGAACACTGTTCCTACCATACTACCGTCAGGAATATAATTTACTGTTCCATTACCAGCGTAAGCTAGTTCTAGAAGTAGTGGCATATCAAGAGTATGTCCATAACTTAGTCCAATGGTATGAAGACTAAATTTGACTTCTGCATTTTCTTCCTTCCATTCACGGAAAGCTCCTGAAATACCCATTGGAGGAGAATATTGTTCTTGAGATTCTCCGTCGGTTTGAAGGATAATTACAATATTCTTACCAATATTTTGTTTAGCAATTTGTAGAGCTTGCATTAGTCCACCCCAAATATTTGTTCCACCTGTGGGTTTAATCTTAGGAAGACTTTGCTTAGCAAATGTCTTTCCTGTTGGTGTCATCTTAGTAGGTTGAAGCACAGTAGTTGCTTGATGGTCAAACAGAACAATAGCAAGTTCGTCATCTGGACGAAGTAGTTCAATTTGGGTAGCAACAGAATGTTTAACTAGGTCTTCACGACTAAAATTACCTCCTTCTTCTTCCAATTGATTTTCTGGCACAGCTGCATAGCCCATAGAACCAGAAATATCAATAACATCAATAAATAGAGTTGGCATTGTTGCATCTGGTTTATCTTCCGTTTTTAGGCTAATATGATATTTATTTTCTCCAATACGATTGATAGTCATATCAATAGGTGGAGGTTGATTTTGAGCTGCCATTGCCTGTTGAATAGGTGCAACAGAAGTTGGATTTTGACTTTCTTGAATTAGATTACGCAGGGCAATATTAGGAATTAGATTACGAGAAGTCATTACTTCCCGTGTCATTGGTGACCTATTTTGACCAGAATTTAGCCATTGTTGAATTGCAGTTCTTTCATAAGTATGTCCATCTGGACCAATTACTGGATCAGTCATAATGTCCTGTGTAATAGGACATATAAAAGCAGGATTAATTTCAATATTATTATTTGACATATTAATCTTATATTAGTATTAACTAATTATTTTTTCAATTTTTATATTGTAAAAGCTTATAAAGTACCAATAATATAGTTACATGAATGGTATATAAATTTAAGCTATTTTTACCCAATTCTGTTAAAATACTTTTATCTTGTAAAAAATTCAATTTACTTATATCTAAATGTTGACCTATTATTAAACCACCTAATAATATTGGTAATGATGTATTTAATGGAAACCAATCCATCATTTGGTAATCAATAGAAGCACCAGTTATAACATCAACAATAGGATTTATTTTTGGATAAGTTAAGAATAAACCAATTACTAAAAATATAATAGGTAATATTTTATTTGAAGCTATTACTGATATTAATAAAGTTCCCAATGCTAAAAAGTGTAAAATACCGAAGCGAATAAAATATTTTGGATATAATAAATAAGTTATAAAAGTAATGAATAAACCATGTAATAAAATTTCAGTTGATTTCTTCATTCTTTTTTTAATATGATTTTCTGGGTCTTTTTTGTAAGCCATGTAAACAGAATAACCAGCTAATATTATAAACATTGTTCTAGCTATTATACCAGAACTATTTATTAAAGTATTTTTTGAAAAATTTGTTTGATAATCATTAGACATGTCATAAAAATAAAATAAATGTTGTATCACCATGAAAATAAATGCTATACCACGTAAATTATCTATAATATTAAATCTTTCTTTTTCCATATACATATACTTACAAAAAATTGAAATAATAAAAGTTAAAATGTAAATAATATTAATATGCTAGTGAAATATAATTTCAATAATATTAGATGTAAATTAGGACAGCTTAAAAACGGCGTTCAATATGGAGGACAAAATATTTTAAAAAATCTTAATATTTCAAAAGCAATTATTAATAATATTAATATTAGAAAGAATAGTGATTATTTACAAATTCATAATACTGTTTTGAAAAATATTAATAATAATATTATGAGCATAAATTTAGGAGGTGATCATAGTATATCTGCAGGGACAATCCAACCATTAATTGACACTTTTAAAGATGAACTATTAGTTATTTGGATTGATGCGCATGCTGATATTAATACTATTGATACCTCAACTACAAAAAATACTCATGGTATGCCAGTATCTGCTTTAATGGGATTCATGAATCATTGGTATAAAATTAATAATACATCTTATCTAAAATCTAAAAACCTATTATATTTTGGTATTAGAGATATTGATGAACCTGAAAAAAAATTTATTACTAATAATAATATTCAAAAATATTCAAATTTTGAAAACTTACTTGATAAAATAAATAAACATCCAGCAAAATATATACATATTAGTTGTGATATAGATGCGTTGGATTCATCTGAGATGCCATCAACAGGAACTAAAGTTCCTAATGGATTGAAAATGAATGATGTACTTTCAGTTATTAATCTTTCTAAAAAAAAATTAGTAGGATTTGATTTGGTTGAATTTAATCCTTTAATTGGAACAAATCAGGAAGTCAATTTAACATTAAAAAATATTAAAACAATTATTAATTCTGTTTTACTTTAAATTTCTATTTCTTTAGCCTTATCATAAAATGCCAATCTTTTTAATCTTAATTCTTCGAGTGAAAGGGGTTTTACTTTACTTGGTTTTACTTCTGGTTTAATTATAATTACTTCTGGTTTTGTTAAATCTACTTCTTTTTCTTTTAATTTTTGTCCAACAACTTGACACATATTAATCCAATCATCTTTAGATATCTTCCGAAATGTACCGATACAAATAGATAAATCTTTTTCAGACTTCTTTCCTACATGTCTAGCATAATCACAATTAGTCATAACTATATATTTATCCCATGGTCCAGACCTCATACATAAAGCATAAAATGTAGAAAGTGCTTTCCAAGTTATACTTGATTTTTTATAACCTAATTGTTTTTTATATTTACATTGTACTGCTGAAAATATTCCATTATTTTCAACTATTAAATCTATTCCCATGTCTTTTCTTTTTAGCGATAGTTTTTCTAAAATATCATCTGGAACATCTTCTAATCTCCATGCATTTTCATATTTTTTAACATATTTTAAATACAAAACACAAAACTCTTCAAATATATCTCCTCTTATTTTTTTATTATCTCGTGTTTTAATTTCTGTTAATGTGTGAGCTGGTAATTCATAAAATTTTTGACATTCTATAATGAATTCATCAAATAAATTAGGAGGACTTTTCAAAAATATTGTGTGTAATAGTTTATTTAATTCCATATAACAATTAAGTTTAACTACAAAATAAAATATAATCAATTTTAATGGACTTTTTCGTTGTAAAAAATAAAAAATTAGCCAATGAAGAATTAGTAATTTATCAAAAAATAACTAAAGATAAAGTAATAATTATTCATGGAAGTATATGTGGATTTTTAGCAAAGAAATCATCAAAAGTAATACCTAAAGAATTAGTTGAAAAAGACGAAAAAAATTATATATTTGAAGCTCTTGGTAATAGTACTTTTTCAAGAGAAAAAAAATTAATTCCAGAAGGATATAAAAAAATGAAAAGAACTGATAAAACATTTAATTATAAGTGGGCTTTGTCAGTTTATTTACAATCATATATCAGCCCTGAAAAAATAAACTTATTAAATCAAGACGGTTATGAATTAGAAAAATGGATGCAAGAATATAGAAAATATTGGTTAACAATTAAAGACATAGAGAATCTTAAACTAAATAAAAAAATTAAATTATTGCTATTAGATAGAAATGTTTGGGATGGAAAAAATAAATTTAAAAAGGGTAAATTATACAAGCCAGAAAATTTTTTTGTTGATAATTCTGCAATTTATTGGAAAAATAATATGACAAGTTTAGAAGGTAAAATTAAACATAAATGGCAAAATAGTGATGAAGAACCATATAATTTTGAATTTGAGATAGAATATAAAAAAAATAATTGGTATCCTTTAACCAATGGAATTTTACCAGCAGAAGATGAACAAGGCTTTTTTGAATTATTAAGAGAAGATAAAAGTTGGACAGAATTCCCAAAAAAAACTCACATTGGTTTACGTGGACCAATTATATTATGGAATAACTTGAAAAAATTAAAAAAAGTATATATTATTTAAGTAATTATGTATATAAAAATTGAATTATTTTTATTCTAATAACATAATATAATTTTTATGGAACACAATATCAATATACTTAAAGATAATGGATTATTACTCGAATTTTTGGATGAAAAAAATCATCTAATATGTAAAACTGCTGTTTATAATAATGGCCTAGCAATAAAATATGTGCCTAAAAATTTAATGAATCAAGAAATTTGTATTATAGCTGTAAATAATAATGGCCTAGCATTAGAATATGTCCCTACAGATTTAATTAATCAAGATATTTGTATTAAAGCTGTATATAATAATGGTCTAGCATTAAAACATGTGCCTAAAGATTTAATTAATCAAGAAGTTTGTATTACAGCATTAAGTCAAAATGCGTTAGCATTACAATACGTTCCTGAAAATTTAATGAACGAAGGAGTTATAACATTTGCTCTTTTTAAAAATGGTTTAAGTTTAAAATTTATTCCTAATAATATTAAAAATGTTTTTCATTCAGAACAAGCTATGAAAAATAATATTCAAGCATTTCAATTTGTGAAAGAAGAACATCAAACTGAGGAAATGATTCTAAATGCTGTTGAACAAGATGGACTTTTATTACAATATGTTTTTATGAAATCCAAAGATGCTTGTATTAAAGCTATTCGTAATAATAAAGAAGCTGGTAATTATATTCCAGAATATTTAGAAAATGACGATGATTTAATAAAATTACTTGTTTTATAGCCAAAAGGCCTAGCTATAAAAGAAATTGATAAATTTTTCATTTATTCTATAATTTAACAATTAATGAATAATTATAAAGAATGTAAAATTGTACTAGATATTGAAACTACTGGTTTACCTAAAAAAGTTTCGGGTGTTTATAGCGATCCTTCAAATTTGAGTCTATTTGATTCATCAAGAATCGTTGAATTAGGTTATTATATTATTGATAAGAATAATGTGAAACTAAAGGAAGTAGAATACCTAATTAAACCTGAAAATTTTGTAATTCCTGATGATGTAGTTAAAGTTCATGGTATATCACAAGAAATAGCTATGACTAAAGGTATATCTATTAAACATGTTATTCCTATTTTATATTTAGATTTGATTAATTACAATTGTACAACATTTATTGCTCATAATGTTGAATTTGATAAAAATATTATTTTATCAGAATGCTATAGATTGAATTATGAAACTATTATTGATAAAATAAAATCAATGTCTAATTTTTGTACTATGAAAGATAATAAAATTTTTAATAAATGGCCTAAATTAGGACTTTTATATGAATTCTTATTTAAAAAACCCATTATTATTAACCATCGTTCATTATCAGATGTAGATGTATGTTATAAATGTTATTGCGAATTGATGAAGATTAATGATAATAATTATATTATTTTGAGAAATAATAAAAAAATTGAAAAATTAAGTGTATAATTTAGTTATAATTTAAGTATGTCCGAATCTGTATCTACTAGCAAGTCTACCCATCCCTTTAATACTAAAGGAACACTACAAAATGATGCACTGGAAGCTCTCGTCAAGCTAGTCGTCCCTGACCAGAAAACCAAAGAGTCTGTTCAGGCAACCATTAAAAAACTCGACTGGACTGGTCGTGTTATTGCAAATATTAATATCAGCCGCAATGCAGTTCGCACTATCCTCAATGATGCTGATGCCTTCAAGTTCTTCAAGAAGCGCGCAGTGCAGGAGGTGTGCAAGGTCATTGGTCAGAACTTCTTCGTGAAGGTTCAGATGGTTGATGTTGAGGAGAAAACTACTGTTCAGCATTTCCTCAAGGTTCGTGTCTCCAAAAAGAACGCACCCACACCAGCACCAGCACCAGCACCAGCACCTCTGCCAACCAATCCACAAGAGTTGGAAGAGCTCAGGAAAGCAGATGCAATGCGTCGTTTTACCCTCGCACAACAAAAGATGCGTGATGCCACCACGGTCACGCTGAAGGCCACTGTTGTTAAGAACTACTTCGCGGACCTTGATGATGAGGATTAAAAAATGAATTCATTTATTAAAAATCCATTATAATGGATTAAAAATAAACTTATATAAACATTAACTTATTATTTCTTTTAATTTATGATATTAAATTCGAAATTATTTATATTACCACATAATGAAATTAAATCTATTGGTGTAAGTAATTTAACATATGGTTCATTAACTAACAAAGGTTTAAATACAATGGTTAAAACAATAAATAAATATAATAAAAATAGTATATATGGTTTAGATTTGGGTTGTGGAGATGGTGAATTAATTTATCATTTAGAAAAGTTATTATTTGATTCTAAATGGGAGGGTGTTGAAATTAGTCAACATCGTGTTAATAATCAAAGTAGAGATGTATGTATTTGGCAAGGTGATATGTTAGATGAAAATTTTAGAATCTATAATTTACTTCATGCAGATAACTTATGCCTTGATGATGATATTGCTGAAAAATTAGAAGCAAAAATTATAAATGAATTCAATGGAATTTATATTAGTTATCGTAAACCAGTATATAATAAGTTTTTACAAAAAGCAAAATTTTTAGAAACTGTTTCAACTGAAACTACTTGGACAGTTCATCCTATTCATTATTATTTAATAAATTAAATAATATCTAGTTTAATATATACATGAGTAAACAAAATTTAAAAAGACTCTTATTAATTAAAAAAGAAGTTGGTGGTTTAAAAAAAATAATTGGTGGTTTAAAAAAAGTATTATTAATAGGAATTAATTATATAGAAAGTCCCGAATATGGTTTAAATGGATGTATTAACGATGTTAAGAATGCTAAAACTTTCTTAAATAAATTTTATCCAAACTGCAAGCAATTTAAAGTATTAACAGATGATTCAACAAATATTAGTTTAAAACCAACCAGAAAAAATATAATTGATTCAATTAATTGGTTGATTAAAGACTTGAAGAAAGGAGATAGTGTTTATTTTCATTATAGTGGTCATGGTGGTCTTACATTAGATAATAATAAAGATGAAAAATCAGGAAAAGATAGTTGTATATATCCTATTAATAATGGTAAAATAGAAATAATAATAGATGATGAATTGAAAACTCTATTAGTTAATAAAATACCCCTTGGTTCTAAATGTTTCGCTGTTCTTGATTGCTGTCATAGCGGTTCTGGATTAGATTTACGTTTCAACATTAATTGTCCCAATCCAGATCAATTAATTATAAAACAAGATAGTAAATATCCAAAAACAAAAGGCTCTGTTATTTTCTTAAGTGGTTGTTTAGATGTACAAACAGCGGCAGATACAGTTAATTCATTTAATGAACCCACTGGTGCTCTAACAAATGCATTACTAGATACATGGAATAATTATGGTGTGAATATTAAATTTAAACATTTATTATGGGATGTACGTAATTTATTAAAAACAAGAGGTTATGAACAAATTCCACAATTAAGTAGCGGTAATAGTTTTGATGTAAATAATGTATTTAATTTATAGTAACTATATAAAGCATATTTTATATAATTATTTATATGTCCTCTTCTCGATCAGATATTTATATGTCCCCTTCTCAATCAGATATTGATAAAGTTAAATCAAATATAAACAATTTAATTGCTTTTAATCAAGACCTTTTATCTAATTCTGAGTTCAAATTAATTAATGCCTATTCACTTTTAACACAAACAGATGATAAAGATTTAGGTTTAAAAATTGGCCTAGATATATTAAGTACTTGTTTTTCTAAATTAGCTGATTTATTAGGACCTCCAGGTGTTATTTTTTCTAATTTTATGACTGCTATGGTTGGTAATTATAATTCAAACACACCGCCTTCTTTAAGTAATCTATTTTCTAATTTATTAACTCGTATTCAAAAAACAATTATTCAAACCAATGAAGATTTATCAAATTATTATGTAGACCCTGTTTCTAATTGGGATAAGGTTATATCTGGTTCATATAAATCTCCATTTGGAACTTTTACAGCAAGTGGTAAAGTTGGTGATTTAGCAACCAGTGATTTCCCTAATAAAGACCATCCAAAATATTATGATATTTTAAATAACTGTTTAAAAGGAATGGACCAATCTATTTGGGCAATATTATTAACTCGTTTTGTAATCACAGATTATCAAGAAGATAGACCTCCTATGTGGTATTTACCATGTAATCCAGATGATGAAGATAATAACTTTCTTCCTCAAAATAAATCATATTATAATACATGGGATTATCATGAAGATAAAGATTGTTATGGTAATCTTATTAGATATTATCATCGCGAACAATATAATTTAGGTACAGGAGCTGGAACATTTAGTGATGGTGCTTTAAATGATAATGCTTGTAATTACTTATTTCAAAATTATAGTTCAACTGAAGCAAATAAAGATGGTTTATTTAAACGTAATTTTGTTTTTACTAAATTAGGCATTCCAACAGCAATAGAATATATACATAATCATGGACTAAGGAAAGTCAAAGGTGTACCTACATATACTTATGAATATTACTGCTATTGTCTTCGTCGTAAAATAAAAAATGATAAAAAAAATTGAGTATTCTTTAAGATATTATAATTTTTTATAAATCAATGAATGTTGAAGAATATACAAAACAAATATTAGAAATTTCAAATAATATAGAAGAAACATTAAAAAATATAAAACCTAATTGTTATGCATTTGATTATATAATAAATATTCAAAAAGATTTTAAAAATTCATTGGAATCATTGGTAAAAAATAAAAAAATAAATAAATATGAACTTGAGATTCTAAAACTACAAGATGAACGAGATCGTATAATGAAAAGTAATATAAAAATAGAAGACCTTCAAATAAAATTAATGGAATTAAATCAACAAATGGTTGATTTAAATTTATTAAAGCATAGTTAATTTACCCTATAATAAATTATATAAATTTCGCAAATTATTAGTGGTATAATATAAATAAATGCATTCAAATTCATTAAGAACGCTAATGATATACAAATTAAATCAAAAATTATTGTTTTATATATAATTGAATCAGAATTTTTATAAGCTAAGCGGACAAATGCTAGAATAATCGCTACAATAGCCATTATTTTACCAAAACCACATATTTTATTTTCATAATTATTTGTATCATGAATAAAGAATGAACCACTATTTTGAACATCTTTATTAAATATTGCTGATGAAAAACTAACATTTGTTTTGAATAAAAAATACATGTAGAACAGATAAATTACTTCAAAAATAGTAATACTTTCAAGTTGCATTATAATATAATATAAAAAATATTGAAATAATAAAGCTTTATAACCATTAAAATATTTTATGGCTCAATCTACTAAACAAAAGAATACTATTCCTGGTCGTAACCACACTGGGTACAATACTGTTTCATACATTAATCTGTACAAACCTACAAGAGAGTATCAGAGTAGCTTTGGAGACTTTCTGCCTGGCTATGTAAGCACACTTGCAAACCCAACACTTGAAAGTATCAAGGAAAATATAATTGTCATCGGATTTGAAAACGGTAAAATTTATTTCCGCTGTAATACAACTGATGAACTCCTTGCAAAAATCGCAACAAGAAAGAAGCACATTAAGATGATGGCTTATTACAAGAACATTGTATTCACACAGACTGAGTTGGCAAAGTGTTGGAAGGAGGATGTTTGGATGATGGATGATACTCATAAGCAGCGAGCTGTTAATGGTTATAATGAAATGATGAAGATTGTTTATAAGTAATTTAAAAATTGATTTAAAATTAATTTATTTTAATATAATATATAAATAATGGGACAATATTATTTAGCTATTTTATTAGCAGAAAAAGAAGAATCTAAACCTGAAATTATTAGAATGTATATGGAACTTAATGGTTCAAAACTTATGGAACATTGTTATTTGGATAATTCTTCTGTATGTACGTTAGAATATGAACTTACAAAAGAAGGAATGTTTTATAAATCAAGAGTTGTTTGGGCTGGTGATTACGCTGATAATGAAGAAGGTATGAGTAAAAATTTATATCATATTACAGAAGAATATCCTAATAAATTTTTAAGTAGAAAACAAAGAAATACAAATGAATATCATTATATTATAAATCACACTAAGAAACAATATGTTGATAAACGAAAACATCAATTATATCATCCTTTACCTTTATTAACTGCTGAAGGAAATGGTAGAGGTGGTGGTGATTATATTGGATTAAATGAAGGATTAATTGGAATTTGGTCTAGAGATGTAATTTCAGTAGAGAAAGATGAGCCAGAAGGTTTTGAAGAATTAGAATATGATTTTAAAAATGAATAATTGCTTTAAAAAATTGAAATTTTAATAGTTATAAGATTATTAAAATATTTATGTCATCTTCCAATCAATTATCATTCTTTCAAGGATTAATTTCAGGAACAATTCAGACAATAGTTGGTCATCCTTTAGACACAATGAAAGTATTACTACAAAACAATCAAAAAGTTACTTTTTCAAAAATTAGTAAATTGAGATTATTTAATGGTATCTCACCAGTTCTAATTACAAATTCGCTTGTAACTGGAATCCAATTTTATATGTTTCAAAATCATTCACCATTAGAATTAGGTCTAGTATCTGCAGTAATTAGTACACCTATTGAATATTATAAAATTCAAAAACAAACTTTTAATAAATATCCTAAAACTATTCCAAAGGGCTTTAGTATAACATTTTTACGTGAAACAATTGCATTAAATTGTTATTTCAATTTATATAATTATTTGGAAAAACCAATGGGAGTTTTTATGTCTGGGGGTATAGCAGGAAGTATGTCATGGTTATTAACATATTCAATTGATACTGTAAAAACTAGAATACAATCTGGTGATAGTTTTAAAGAAGCTATCACAAAAAAGAATTTCAATAAAGGATTATTTTTCTGTTTAACAAGAGGGTTTATTGTTAATGGTTTTGGATTTATAGGTGTTTCATTTATAAAAAATTAATTATAAAAGCACAGATTTCTAAAGATACAAATATATTTATAAAAAAAATATTATATCCAGTTTATTATATGGATTTTAATGAGTTGGAAGTGACCAACAAAATCTTAAAATACGAAGATTTTGATAAAGTTGTAATTAATGAGGATAATTACAACGAATTAATAAAAAAATATGAAACTTTTGTTTATGAATCATCATTAAGTCAAATTTGTTCAAGTGAAATTTTATATTATAGATATAATATTATATATCCATTTTTTGTTCAAGACTTTTATTTTTTATTTTATATATCACTTATTTTACTCCGCCATTTTTACAGAAATAATTCAGATATAATTTGTTTAGGAGAAAGTCCAAATAGAATTCATTTTATACAATCATTATTCTATAAAGACCCAATTACTAAACGAATGCTAGTTGAAAGTGAATTATATGTTAACGACTTAGAATTTAAATTTTTACCTTTATCAGGCTTGTCTCGTTATTTAAATCCAATAAAAGATTATATTACCGATAAGAAAAAAAGTTCAGTTGATAGAGCTATGGAATTTATATTAAATGAATTAGCTGATGTTAATGACGATTTTAATAAATATGAAAGTTATCTAAAATCTCTCGGATATGATGCTAAAAATATAGTAGATAGAAATAGAAATTTTATTTTGGTGGACCGTGTTGAATCAAATAGAACAGCTTATTCTTTATTATATATATATTCTTTGATGTATATTAAATTAACCCCTAATGAAAAAAAAATATTTATTAGTAAATTTAAACTGGTTGGTTTTGATACAAAATATGGACTAGATAATGAATTAATGAAATTTTATATTATTAATTTCATTAGTCTAGTTTTCAATATTAATATTGATAAAGCATCATTAATGTATGATTTCAAAGAAATTCCCGTCTTGTCTGATAAATTTAGAGCCATAGAAAAGAAATTTAATATAGATATTGGTTCATCGGTTAGTGATGCTTTTGCAATGAATATAATAAACATTTTTATGATTTCAGACCGTATGATATCTTTTACTAGTCTAACTGAATTTCAAAACAATGTTAGATGCGTTAAACAAAATGAAATTTCAGAAGAAAGTAATATCAAGGATTTTCCTACAGAAGAAACATTTAAACAACCAAATATTGATAAAAAAAATGCTTTTAAAAATGCAGGTAACAATTGTAATTTAATAAATTATGTTTTATTTGGTGTTTTCAAAAGATTAATTGATAAAGAAAAACCTAAAATAAAGAAATTAATAACAAAATTAAGTGATATTAATTTTATAGAAATAACAACTGGTGATTATGATTTTATAGATGTTACTAAATTTAATGAAACAAATATAATTAGCAAAAAAATGATTGAAGAAACTGGTAAAGAAAATATTTTATGTAATAATCAAGTTTATAAAAATAAAGCTGAATTATATATAAAAACATTATTAAGTAATACTCATAAATCTATTTTTAATAAAACAGCCACATTTGAATTACCTTTTACTAAAAAATCTTACAAATATAAGTATATTAAATACAAAAATAAATACTTAAAATTAAAGGATTATTTTTCTGTTTAACAAGAGGGTTTATTGTTAATGGTTTTGGATTTATAGGTGTTTCATTTATAAAAAATTAATTATTAAAAAATATTTAAAGTTAAAGATTAGCTATTTTCAATAAAAGTATTTAATTTTTTCTCCATATATTTTGTTAATTCAATAAAATATTCACTATAAATTTCTAATTCAATCATTTCTGTTTTAAATTTATTTATATATTCAAAACATTCTTTAATGCTTTCATCTTTTCCATAAGTTAAAACATAATTTTTTCCTGCATCATCTTCTTTTATATCTTCTATATCATCTAATATTTGATATATTAATGAAAAATTATAAGCTATATTTTTAATTTTATCTTTTTTTTTAATATCTCCTTTACCAAATAACCATCCTATTAAAAAACTTAATTCAAAAAGTGCACCTGTTTTTTTTATAATCATTTCTTTTAAATCAACTGATTTATTATAAACATTAGCTACTTTTTTATTTGTAAATGTTAAATCTATTAATTGACCGCCTGCAATACCACTATGTCCTAATAATCTTGATACATCAGAGAAAATATCTAATCCAATTTGCATATTGTTTTGTTTATCTTCTTCATTTATACTAATTAAAAATGCAATACCTTCATTCAAAGCATCCAATGCTAAAGAAAAGTATATTATACTTGATATTTGAGTTATAGCTTCACCAAATTTTATATGATTAGTTAAATTATTTCTTCTAAAATTTGCATTATCCATACAAGGTAAGTCATCTATTAATAAAGAAGCTGTGTGTAAATATTCGACGAGCAAACTTGGTAATTCTACATTTTTTGTAGATTTTAATAAAGAATTACAAATATCAAAACTTATTGAAGGCCTTATTTTTTTTCCATCTTTTAGTGAATATAATATTACTTCTTTCATTGTATCATTTTTAAAATATTGATTAAGATGGTCATTCAAAATAAAATTAATTTTTTCTAAATATTTATTCATTAAAAATTATATTAAATAAAATTATAATAAACTTAGTAATTATTATTTGATAAAATTCGTTCTTTTTATATGGATACAATTTTAACCTATTAAATAGTTTTGATTAATACCTAATTTGATTTTTTATTATAAGACATGTATTCCTCTGCCTGTTAATAATAACTATAATATGGAAAGGGAACTAGCAGATTATCATAATGCAGATAATGAAGATGAGTATGCTGATATACCGCATCTAATTTGGATTAATGATTCTTAATAATTCTTTTATAATATTAATCCCTCTTTATTTTTAATAATTTAATAAAAATATATTCTACTTTTATATTATATGAATAAATGTATTATAAACAATAAAAAATATGGAATACCAACTAAAAATTGGTTAGTTCCTTTTAAAAAATTAATTAATAATGATATATCAACACAAGGTATGTTATTAATAGCAAAGTTAATTGATAAAGGAAAGGTAATAGTAAAAGTTAGTAATGATCATATAAATAAATTATATACAATAAATAATATTTTACAAGATATTCCAAATTTTAATTCAAGTTATTGTGTATTAATTTGTAATGAAAAAAGTGATATTTTAGATATAAATTATATGAATGCTAAAGAATTTTGTGCAGGAAATGAAGAAAATCAAAACGTAACTTTAGAAATAATGAAAAATTATGAAAATGGCTCCATAAATAATTTACCTAAAACCAATAATTTAGCACCACTTAGAAAAATATTAGATCAATTATTATGTGGTCAATTAGAAGCATTTTATAAATATGGATTTTTACACAATGATATTCACAAAGGTAATATATTATTTGAAAAAAATGATTTCAAATATACATTTTCTTTATCAAAATATTATAAACCAATTATATTTAATGAAAATAATAAATTTGTTTTAACAGATTTTAATAATTCTGAATTATTACATCCAATATATAGAAAAGAATATACTATTGATTATCCTAATAAAAAATATTTTGATATAGAACATACTTTACCAACTAATATATTAGCTACATTTAAAACAGTATTGGAATTACATGAAAATGGAACAAAAATATTTGAAGAACTTATAAAACTTAAAGAAGGAGGAGGAGATATATTTAATACTATAAATGGGTATTATATAAAATCCTTACGCAGTTATTTATTATATGACCAACGAATTGATTATGATAGATTTATAAATGGTAATATAAGTTATGCTTATACGTTATGTAATAGGTTTTATAATCATATTTTTAAGGAGGATTTTATAGATGGGTAGTACTGTCTAGTGCTTAAGTTAAGTACTCCGTACTTTCCTTTTTAAAACACTAACAGTCGCGTTTTATTTCAAATTTAAGTAAACTTAAATTTGGCACAAAACGGTCTTGTCTTAAAGATTGTATGTTTAGTATAAACAATGAAGCTGTTTATATTATGTTTTTTATCTGGAAATGAGCTTGATGACATTCGCGTGTGTATAGATTATGACACTGCAATAAAATTTCTTGAAAAATATAAAAAATCCCATCAAGTTCTTGAATACAATGTTACTGATGGGATAACAGACCCTTTTCCTCTATTTGCATATTCGTATAATAATGAACTTTTTGTAAAACATACTTTTTAGAATTACAGTACTTATATTCTAATTAAATAAGAAATGTTGAATATATATCTTTTTAAAGAATAATTAACACATATATTATTAATGCCTAAACTAATTGATAAAGATAAACAAAAAGAAGTGTTAGATAAATTATTTATAATATTACAAATTAATGAAAACAACAATAAATTTTCGTTGCATGAATTAGATAGTAACGAAGAAAAGCAAAATAAAATATTAGGATTGGAGGAGGAAATTAAAGAGGCGTTTTGTTATTCTACATGGACGTGTTTTAGAAGAGATACGAAAAGAAAATGGTTGTCGATGATTAAATATGTGATGAAAGAGTTGAATAAGAATTTAATATCGACTAATAAGGCGATTAAGAATGAGAGTGGTAAGTTTGATAGTGTAATGATATACACGGTTCTTTAAATGTGTTTATATGGATTTTTATGGAAAAATGTATATAAACGTATGTTGGGTATAGTATATAATGGTGAGTAAAATCGAAGATTTAAAAAACACCTGGAAAACTATTAATGAATTTCCTAATTATCAAATTAATAAATTAGGTGAAGTAATGAATAAGAAAACAAATTTTATTTTAAAAGAAACTCAGTTTAAAAATGGTTATTGTGGTTATGGATTAAATAATGAAGAAGGTAGTAAACAACGAATGACACATCGTTTAGTTGCTTTAACATTTATTCCAAATCAAGAAAATTTACCTACAGTTAATCATAAAGATTTAGATAAAACAAATAACAAATTAAGTAATTTAGAATGGGCTAGTTATTCGGACCAAATTAAACATTATAATAAAAATAAAGTAATAGTTAAAATAAAATCTAAAATTATTAATAAAAAAATAAAAGAGGAAGAATGGAAAATAATAGATGATATTTTAGTATCTAATAAAGGTAGAGT
>Ga0114958_10000760_pt1 | contig 27105 bp, 32 predicted proteins | sample C_130208_EF_Meta_FD_89577 | JGI IMG/M metagenome (GOLD analysis project Ga0114958, IMG submission 89577) | Freshwater microbial communities from Lake Croche, Canada to study carbon cycling - C_130208_EF_MetaG | ecosystem: Environmental > Aquatic > Freshwater > Lake | place: Lake Croche, Canada... | reverse complement strand
TTACTATTTTTGGTTTTGTTTTTATTATTAAAGAATCTAATATATTGTTACCTAATTCATCATTATTTTCTTCTATTTCGATTGCGTCATCATTATCATCATCATTATCTTCCTCTTCATTATAATCATAGTTTTCTTCATTATCATCTTCATATTCATATTCTTGCATAGATTTATTTAATCTATTTTTATCTTTGAATATTTTACCTAATTTAAATGATTTCTTAAGTACGTCTTTTTTTGGTTTATAAAAACTATTTATTTTAATTATTTTTTTACTCATATTTATTATAATGTTAGATATTTATATTTATTTAGACGCTATTAAAGATATTGACTATGCAATATCAAAATATGATGTTCCGTATATGCCAAAAAAATTCCCATTAGAATACCCAATAGGTAAAGATATGGATATTTTTGTATCACAAGCTGATTTTAATAAAATAATAGATATTACTACTAATTTTTTTAATTTATATAAATCAAAATTTACTATTAAAATTATAAAAAAAATAAATAATTTTAAATTAAGATTGGAAAATAATAATAAATTACATTATCAAATAGATATCACTGTAAATGATAATTTGATTAAAAATAAAACATTTAAAATAAATTTTTATGTTTTATCATTAGAAAATGAATTAATTGTTAGAACAAATGAAGTAAAAAAACATCCTAATAAATTACACCATAAATTATGGATAAATAACTATAACTTAAAAAAGAAAGTAAAATAATTTATTTACATAATTTTCTATATCCAATGACACCACAAGCTAATCTTTTTCCAGAATGACCTGTTGTTGAAGAATCTGGAAAATCACCTAATCCTAAATCATCTTCATCTTCGTGAATAACAATGCTTCTGCCTAAAACATTACATTTTCCTGAAAGCTTAACAAGAAAATCATCAAAGCTAAATTCACAAACACCATTTTGGTCTGCTTGTAAATTGCCTAAATCACCAACGTGTCTTTCACCACTGCTTCTATCACCGTGTCTTTTTTTATAGGGATCAAAATGTGCACAAGTAGATGTACATCCTTCAGTCAAATCACCATATTCATGAATATGAATACCGTGTTTTTGATTTGGTTTTAATCCAATAACTTTTCCAGATATAGTTGTTTTACTATCATATTCTTTCAAATAAATTACACCATTAACTGTATTAGATGTGAGTATACATACGCCATAAATAGCGCGATTTAATTCAAAATCTTCATATGGTAAAACTTCTACTTTAGTACATTTACTTTCAATTTCATTACTATTAATAGGATATTGCATTATAATAGTAAAGAAAAAATTTATAATTTTAACTTAAATTGTTTTATTGGTTTTATTTCGTCTAAAATTAAATAATGACATTTTGATATAAATGTTGCTGATGAACAATCTAATAAATCCTTTTTTAAATTTCCAGTTAAAACTGCATAATAAAGTTCATCTAAATTATAAAAGAGATTTAAATTATTCTCTATAAAATTATAAATAATTTGTTTTTCTTTATCAGTTGCTTTAATTATACTTAAAAATGATTTAATATTTGTTAATCTTATTGGTGTTATATATAATAATTGTTCAATTGGTGTTATATTTAATGAAATATTTTTAAAATTACATTCAATAGATTTTGCATCGAAAAAATTTACGAAATCACTTAATAAAGGAGACATATGAAATGGATAGACCCAAGTTTCATCAATATTATTTCTTTTATAATAATAATTTATTAACCATTTAAGACCATTTAAATATTGACTTACCATTGATTTAATATTCATATCAACATAATAATCTTCTTTCTTTAGTGTATCAAAAAATTTATTATTAGGATTGAACAAAGTATAATACTTGTCTAATTTATTATTTATTAAATAATATTCTTTTTCACGAAGTGTTAAATCTTTCATTGATATTAAATGTTTTTTAATTGATGATTTATATTCAAAAGGTAAAAGTTTTTGATAACTTAATTTGTTATCTTGAATATATTTTTGATTAAAATTATTCTTAAATTCATAATCTTTCATTTTACTTAATTTATTTGAATCATAAAAATAATATTCAAGTTTACCATATTTCGTATTATTTTTTAAATTAGTACCATAATCAACGAATAGAACCATCAAAGGATTAAATTTATGTTTTGTTAGATCTAAATATAAATTAATTGTTTGTGCATAATTAAAATTTTGATACTTGTACAAATTTGCATTACGTTTTAATAATGTTGTTTCATATTTATTTAGAAACTTTAAATAATTAAATAATGACTTTGGTATTATATCTATATTTTCATTTAATAAATAACTATGATCAATATAATTTATAATATAACCATCTAAAACCAAATAAAAATCCATATTAATATTTATATCTTCTATTCTTGGTAAAAAATCATTTCCAAAAACAGTGAATATAAATGATAAATCATTAATATAGCGTTTATTATCTATTTTTAATGATATTTTATCTTCATAATATGAAATTAAATAATCAACTAAGTGATTAATATAAATTAAATTTAATATTCCTGTATTTTGGTCATATCTTAGTATTTTTAAATCTATGTTTTTTTCTGAATTTGCCCAAATAATCATAGATAAAATGATTAAATCAGCATCTGGACTATATATAATAAATGAATCCAATTTTTCTTTTTGTATATAATCTAATATTTTAAATTCTCCTTCTCCTTTTTCATTTGTATCAGATATAATTAAATTATTATGAAGTTTATTCTCTTTTAAATATGATACTACCTTATCCATAAAAACTGTTCCTGGACTTAATAAACTTTTATTAAATGAAAAAGGTAATGAATATTTTGAAACTAATTGTTCAATTAAATCACCTATAAAACGTCTTTTCTTTTGTTCTATAATTTTAGAAAATGTTGGAACACCATCGAATGCAATATATACTAATTTACAATCAACAATTTTAAATAAATGAATTAAATATTCCTTCATTTCATTAATAATTAGTTCTTCAATATCATCAATTTTAAAAGTATCATAAGTTGTATCTGTTTTATCTTTACCTCTTTGACTATTATTTATATCTTTTATTAATTTAGCTGATACATTGTGTAAAATTGAATTGAAATCAATTAATAATGTATTTGTTTTTATTTTAGAAGTATTTTCTATAACATCTACAACATTAAAATTCCTGTTTATAGATGAAAAAAATCTTTCAATACCCATTAAATATTGTTATAAAATATATTATTAAATATAGTTTATAAGTATATACACTTCGTTATAAGTATATACACTTCGTTATAAGTATATACACTTCGTTATAAGTATATACACTTCGTTATAAGTATATACACTACGTTATACCGTCAAATAATTTTTGTAATTTTTTTTCATCACCTGGTAACCAAGACATAAAAGATTCACTTCCAGTTATGTTGTAAGTAGATGAACAAGATGTGTAAAAGCTAATTAAAAGTTTATTTTTGTCTTCAAAAGATAGTTTTTCAAAGAACTCTTTGATTTCTAATATTTGATTTGAAAGTATTTTTTCTTCATATTTTCTTTCAAATATTATAGTGTTATTTAAAAATAAAGAAATACCATAAACATCACCGTTTGAATAAATTCCCATTATTATATAAAAATTCTTATTTTTATATAATATTAAAGAAATAATTATTATTATTTTATATGGAAATAAGTTCATTTAAAAATTTTAATGATGCATTATCACATTATAATATGAAAGAATCTGATACTTATATAAAAATTATAGAACATCCTAAATCATTTGAAAGATTCTCTTCTAATAATCGTTTTCTATACATTATTGGCGATGGTCTTAAATCTTCTCCAGGTTATCCGTCAGGAAATCAATTATGGTGCAATCAATTTAATTTAATTAATAAATTTAATATATGTTCTCACGTTCCTGTATTTCGTAAAGCACTAGACGGAAGTTCTGAATACATTGGAAAATATGTATTCAAAAGTTTTTGTAAAAAAATTGCAGATAATGGATTTACATATTATGAATATACATTATTGAAGAAAGAAAAGGGGTCAATTTAATATGATCTAGCATATACTATAGGTTCAACATAGTTTATTTTTGATTTATCAAAAGATGGATCTATTGGAAAAGGATAATTATCGGGTATAGTTATAGATTCAATATTTAATAAATCTTTAAAATCAATATATCGTTTATAAGATTGATTCAAGTTAAGCCTTTTTAAATTTATTAATGGTTTAAAATCTATAATACCATTGTAATATTCTCCAAATGATAATACTTCTAATTTTACACAGTTTTTTAAAGAATCATTTATATCTTGTTTAAAATTACCAAAATATAAGTTTTGTAAATTAATTAAATTATAAAATGAATTTTTCAATGGTTGATTATAAGAATGACGAAATTCAATATGTTTTAAATTTGTAAGTTTATCTAAAGAATCTTGTAAAGGTTCATTAAAATCATAACCAAATATTAGTTTTTCTAAATTTTCTAAAGAATCTAACGAAAATCCTAATAATTGATTAAAATCATTACCTAATTCTAATTTTTTTAAATTAACTAAATTATTTAATGAATTTACCAAAGGGTGATTAAAATAATTACTTAGTTCTAATTCTTTTAAATTTCTTAAATTTTTTAATGAATTTCCTAAAGGTTGATTAAAACGATAACCTAATACTAATTTTTCTAATTTTTTTAAAGGAAATAATGAATTATTTAATGGTTTATTAAAACCTCTACCTAAGTTTAAACTTTCTAAATTATTTAAATCAATAAAACAATTATCTAATTCTTGATTAAAATTATAACCAAATTCTAATTTTTTTAAATTTTTTAAACCAATCAAAGAATTATCTAATTTTTGATTAAAATTTGAACCCATCTCTAATTCTTTTAAATTATATAATTTTGATAATGAATTTGCTAAAGGTTGATTAAAAAGTTCACCTAGTCTTAAAATTTCTAATTTTGTTAAATTTTTTAATATATCATTTAATGGTAATTTGTATTTATGATTAAAATATAATTCTTTTAAATTTATTAAATATTTTAATATATCTTTTAAATCATCAGATGTATCAATATTTACTACTTCTAAATGGTTTAATTTTGGTAATATTTTTATAAATTTTTCTGATTTAGTTAATGTTGAAGTAATTCTTAATTTTTTTAATTTATATTTTATTAAATCTATTTCTAAAACATTATCAAAAAATTCATCTAATTTATCATCTTTAATACTAATTTTTACCACAGATTCGGCTATTTCAACATCAGCACTATCTTTTAATTCATTATTACATTTGTGTATTTGAAATTTTAATTTAGGATCGGTTTTTGATTGAATAATATGCATTGGTCCCATTCCATTATAATAATCAAACATATTATTTTCAAAAGCAGCCGTACACCATCTTGTATTTTTCCCATAAAATATAGAGCCTTCTTTAGTAGTAGGTGTATAAACAATAACTTTATCAGTTTCTAATTCTATTATCTTATCATCTTCACCAATCTCTTTACCATATTTTTTAATTTCTTCCTCTTTTTTTAATTCAACCTTTTTATTTCTTTCTTCTTTCTTTTTTAGTTTTTCTTTTCTTTCTTCTATTAATCTAACATTTTGTTTGTTTTCATCAGAATCTAAATATTTTTCTAAAGCAACTAATCCATCAATTTCATTAATTGGTATTATTTTTCTTCCAGCGTATTCATCCTTAGCAATACCTTTAATATTAACTTTCAAATGATTATATTCTTTCAATGCAGCTGTAAATCTACCTAAATTTTCCAACGAACTTGGTATTCCAAAAGTATTATTGATATAACTTTTTATTATCCAATCAATATTCACTTTATCACTATTAGTTTTTAAAAAAATTTGTTCAAAAATATCTTCATAATTAGGTTCATCTGTAAATTTTAAGAAACCTTTTTCACGATCTGCTTTTAAAATAGGTAAAACATTATCCAAATTATTTCTTATTGCACCCATAAAAATATCTTTGGCTGTTTGTTTACCTGCACCAATTAAATTTAAATATTTTCTTTTATATTTTAAATATTTAATATAATAATTCATATTATATTAAATGTAGAATAAATTAATTTTTATTGAATATATCATACAAAATCAGAATCAGAAATTGGTTCACTTTGCATTGGTACTTCTTGATTGGATACATATTTATAAGTAAAATTTCCACTTGCATCATAACAATCGGGTGTTAATATAGGACTTAAACCTAAAAAGTTAAATCCTAAATCGGTTAAATTTACTACACCCTTTGATAAACTATTTTCAGTATCATTTAAAATTTCAAACATTTGACTCATAAATATTTGTTTATCAAATTTCGAGTCGTCGTTCAATACAAATGTTTTATATATTAAATCATAGATACTAATTATCTCAGTTGAAACATCACTAAAATTTTTCATTGATTGAGAAAATAATACTGGAATATTTTCAGGTGTAATTAATACACTTTGTTCCATTGTTTTTATTTCTTCATCTGATAATATTGTGGTTTCAGTAGACATTGATGCCAACATACTTTCAGATGCTATTTGTCCTTCCATCATCATATCAGATGATGAAGGAATTAATGTTGTTGTTAAATCAGAAATAGATGTTATTGGTACCATTTCCATAATTGGAGTAGTTCCCATTAACATATCACTTGCACTCATACTTGTACTTTCAGTAGCACTTGAACTTTCAATTGCACTTGAACTTTCAATTGCACTTGCTCTTTTAGTTTTAGTTGCACTTTTACCTGTACTTACAATTTCATTTTCAATTTCGCTTTCACTTTCACTTTCACTTTCAGTTGTAGATTCGAACCTTTCTTTCTTTCTATTTTTTCTAGGTTTAGGTTTTGATCTTGTTTTAGATTTAGTAGATTTGGATTTAGATTTAGATTTGGATTTAGATTTTTTAGATTTAGATTTTTTTCCGGATTTTGCTAAAACTTTTGATTTATTTATTTTAATAATTTGAGATGCATTTGGATTTAATTTAATAACATTATTTGGTTTAAATTTATTAGCAAGCATTGCAATTTTATCTCTAATTAAATTAGCATTTTCCAATGGATCTTTAGATGCTTTCATAACATTATTTTTCAATGCAACTTTAGATGCTTTCTTAACCTTGGTTTTAGTAGAAGCAAATGATTCAATATCTTTTCTAGGAGTACGATAACATACAAATTCTGTATTTTTAAATTCTGCACTTTTAAACATATATAATATAATATATATTTTAAATTATTTTATTGATTTTGATACTTAAATTTTTATTTATCATCTCAATTATATTAAATTTTTTTAAAATCGTTTTGTTTCTAAAATAGTATTATATAATTTATGATATTTATCTATTAAATTATTTAAATTAATACCTGTATTATTTTGTTTATTAAAAGATAAATGTGAAACATAAAAGTCAGAGTATAATATATTTTTAAATTGTTTATTTTTAACGTAATCAACTGTTAATGAATATTCATCATCATTATTCGCATCTACTATTTTATACCAATTTTTACCTTTATATCCAAAAAAATTTATACTGAATCTTGTATCTATTTTAATAATTTCATTATTATATTTATAATCTAAAAATTTATTATAATTTTCAATAAAATAATTATGTAATATTTCTGCTTTCTTTCCACTTTCCCATAAAGAACCACAACAACCACCATTTGGATATTCTAAATCCATTAATGATTTTGGTATTAACTTGAATTTATTTTGTTGAAAATAAGCAGAAACACCATTATTTATTATATTTGCAAAGACTAAATCATATTCATTATTTTTAATAAATTCTATAAAATTAGGTAATTTATATAAATCAATGAAAACAATATCATCATCACATTTAATTATTATATCATTTTCAAATTTTTTATCTTTATAATAATTATAATAATTTTTCCAACTTTTTTCACAAGTATCCATAAAATAAAAACCTTTATTTTGAGTAGTATTATAATTCAAATCTCCTACAGAATTATGACCTGTTTTAAAATATATATTTTTAATTTCAAAATTATTTTGAATTTTTTGAGAAATTATTAATTCATTATTCTTTAGTATATTTAATATATTGTCATTAATTAAAATTTTAAAATTATTAAAATTTTTTATATCTGCTATATTATTCTTTAATAAACTAAATATTTCATTATTGTTTTCTCTGATAACATTTTTTTTATTATTCCATCCACCTAATATAATCTCATATTCTGTATCTATATTAGTAATTTTAATATGAATATCATTAGAAGCTTTAGCATTTAAATCAAAAGAGTTATTTGTTATTACTGGTGTAATTAAAATATAATTTCCTGCTCCAGTAGATGATGTTCTTTTTAAATTACTAATTGTTTTCAAATAAAATTCATCGTTTAAATTTCTTGTGTTATTCCAAAAATGTACTTCATCAATTATATTTAAATCTATAGCTTTTTGTAAATATTTTTTTAGAATTTCTATATTAGATTTTCTTCCAGAAAAAATAGAAATAATATTCATTATATACTATAATTTATTTTATTTTATTTTATTTTATTGATTTTAACAGGTAAATTTTTATTAATTTGTTCTATTATTTCATTATTTTTATAATCTTCAATATAATTAATTTCTTTAATCCCTGAAGCTAATAAAATTTTGTAACAATTTATACAAGGATAATGAGTTATGTATGCAATTGAACCAGCTGTTTCAACACCTCTTTTTGCACAATCTGCAATACAATTTTGTTCAGCGTGAATTGTTGCCTGTTCGTGATTATCAACAACAATTGATTGATGTGGTGCATTTGGTAAAAATCCATTATAACCAGTTGCAATAATTCTATCATCTTTCACTAATACACATCCCACTTGTAATCTTTCACACGGAGACCGTTTTGATACTAATTTACATAAATCGCTAAAATATTCAGTCCAAGAGATTCTATTCATTAATATATATTTAATTTTATAAGTTTAAATGAAATCAATTTTTTTAAAAATTGAATTAAATAGATACTAGGTTTTAAAATAATATATCATATGTCTACAACAAAAAATTCAAATATAGATTTGAAAAAATTATTGGAACCAAAAAAACCAATTATTCAATATAATAAAAGTAAAGTTATTCAATTAACATTTACACAATTTAAACAATTAGAACATATTATCAAAATACCTTATTGTCAAACTGATTTAAAAGAAGAAAAGATAGAGGAACTTAAAGAATCATTTAATAATAATAGGCATTTTTTTGCGTCAAGATGTTTATTAACAGTTGCAAAACTTAAAATAGGCCAAGAGGAGGTTGAATATTATTTAGTTGATGGACAACATAGAAAAAATATGATTATAGATATGAAAGATAATTCAGATGAATTTTTATTACTAGCTATTATTGATGTATCGTCACATAAAGAATATAAACAATTATTTGATGAAATCAATAAAGATTCTGATAGATATAAATGTAAACATTTACCAATATTTGAAAAAGAAATTATTGCAAATGTAAAAGAATTATTAGAGGTTAATTATAATGGTTTAACACCAAAAAGAAGTAATAGTACTACAGGAAGAATATATTCAATTAATGAATTTGCAGATAAATTATTATCTGAAGAGATTATTATAAAGAAATGTCCAAATGGTACTCCTGAACAGATTGTAGAATTTTTAAAAGAAAAAGAAAAAATCTTTTTTGAAAAATTTAAATATCTTACTAAATCTATTGAATTTGATGAACTTTTTACGGATACCGAAAAAAAAATAATTAATAAAAGAATTGGATGTATGTTTATGAAAAGAAATAATTTCTTACAATGGTTGTTAGACGAAACAATACAAATTGACCATGCTTATAACAAAAGACCTTCTATATCTCCAGAATTAAGAGCTTCTGTATGGGAAAAAGAATTTCAATCAAAAAGCGACGGGAATTGTCCAATTTTTAATTGCGATAAAAGATTATATAGAAATGATTCTACTACTTGGGAAAGTGGTCATATTAAAAGTCATTTTAATAAAGGCGAGACTACAATAAAAAATCTTAGACCAATATGTAAAAAATGTAATAATGAAATGAAAGAAACAAATTGGGATATTTATGAAAATGAATTGAAAAAATTATATTTAATTAGTAGAGATTTCGAAGACGAAGATGAAATTGAATGTAATGGACAAACTAAATGTAAAAATATAATATTAAAGAATAAATTTTATATTGTACAAAGAAAAAAAGATATTCGTGCTGGATGTGAAGATTGTTTTAATAAATTTAATAAATAATCATTAAACTTGATTTATATTAAAGCATTTGTTGGAATAGCTTCTAAAATACTTATCATATAATCATATGAAGGTATAGAATTATAATCCTTGCTATTTAATTTTAAGCTTTCTCCTAAATGATTTAAATTAAATATTATATTTTGACTATTAACTGCTAATTGAATTACACTTTGTTTAAATTTAATATTTAAATGAGCTATTATCATATATAATCCACCTACAGAATATTTAATAAATTGAGCTGGTAGACATTTAGCTAATATACCACCTTTACCATCACTTAAATATTCTGGTATATATGTTGATGCAAAATAAAAATCATTTACAATACCCATTGAATTAGTTTTAAATTTTTTATTAATTGATGAAGCTTCTTGAATTGTTTCGTCATCATAATCAATTAAAATAACATTTAATTTTGCATCATCTTCCCACCCAACATTTGCTATTTTATAATCTGCGTGAAATTCGTTATTATCAGCAAGTTTCTTTAACATTACAATATTATTATATAAAAATACAAACTTTTTTATATTTGATAAATTATTTACATAATTGTTGATATCAAGTGATGGAATATTATATAATTTAGTAATTGTATAATCAAAATTAAAATTTTTTATAGAAGGTAAATTAATATATGTATCATTATCTTGATTAGTTTTGGATTCAATTATTCTAAATTCATTATCGCGTAATTTTAATTCACCATAATAAAATATTTTAATTAAATAATTATTATAATTTTTATATTCATTCATTATTTTTGTTGTTTTCATCAAATGGACTGGTGCAATATCTAAATTTCTTTCATATATTCTTAAAATATATTTATTAACATCATATTTATTTAATGCATTTGAAATTTGATATACAGCTGTATATGTACCTCTACCTAAAATTGGAGCTTGATTCTTTTCATTTTTTGCATTAATTATGAAATTTACATTAGCATTTGTTTTTCCCTTAATACCTAAACGTTTTAATATTTTCCATTTTCTATTTATAAGTGGCCAAATATTATTAGAATCACCGCCATATAAAGGCATAGGGAAATATAATTCTATTTCTGCTTCTAAAGGTTCATTTGTGTTTTGTAAAGGATTTACAATTACTTGTGGTGGTTTCAAATCTATTTTTTGACCAACAACTTGCATTGGATTGTCTAATTTTAAAGGTGGATTGTCTAATTTTTGAGGTGGATTGTCTAATTTTAAAAGCGGATTAGCTAATTTTTGTACTTGTAACGGATTACCTAATTCTTGTTGTTTTTTTAATACTATTTGTAAAAGAGGATTTATTGGTTTATCAAAATTTTCATAAATATCATCATTAATTTCATTATTAATAATTTTAGTAATATTTTTAATTTTTAAATCATCTTTTATAAATGTATTTTTAGTAATATTTTTGATAATATCTATTTTCGATTCACAATTAATTTCTGGAAATACACCTCCTTTTAATTCAAGGTATTTTTGTTTATATTTTAAATATTTTTCTTTATATTCCATTTATATACCATTACTTATAAAAAAAATTTTAATGTTGCATATAAAAATCTTGTATTGTTTCGTCAATAACAAATTCTTCCAATTTCATTTCTAATTGAATAAGTTGTTTTTTTAGTAATTTTATATTTGGTTGTTCTATAAATTTTATAGTTTTGCATTCTACTTTTGAATCACAAAGTAATACAGATTGTTTTGCAGCATTTTTTTCAACATTTGAATCACCTATACTAATTAATTTTTCAATATGTGGATTTTTGTCTAATCTATCTAGAAATATTAATGATTTCCAAGTTACATATTCAGTTGGAAAAATATGTTCAAATTTATTTCTTGCTGATATAATTGGTATTGTTGAAATTATATCAGAAGCTTCATTTAAATATCTCACTGTTGAATCTTCAACCCACTTATCTATAGCATTAGTTACAATAATAACATCACCAAGATTTTTTGCTAATGTTAATACTCGAATAACAACTTTAGCTAAATCATCCATTTTTTCTTTAATTTTTTCTGTCATTATAAAATCATAACCATATCCTTGATTTTTAATCCATGTAGATGGAAATAATGTATCATCCCAGTCAAAAATAATTTTTACATTATTTTTAATTTCATCTTTTATATTTATAATAATTTCATAATTATCTTCTATTTTTGGTAATTGAAAATTACAATTACATAATCCCATTAAACTTATTAAAGTAATACAATTACAATTATTTTGCATAGAAACAAGCATTATATTTTAACACTAAATGAACTAAAACATATAAATATCAATTTTTAATTAAAAATTGATAAAATTAGTTGATAATACCTATTTAATAATTATATGAATGAATGGTGGAACAAAACTATTAATGAAACTAAAAAAATTCTAAAAATTTCAAAAGCATTAGATGATAATGAACATACTTTTTTCATAAGTGGTTCAAATGCAGTTATATTTTTTATTAATGAATTATTAACTACAGATAATAATTTATTAAATCAAGAACAAAAAAATAATTTAATTAATCTTACTCAAAAGATTAAAAAACCAAATGATTTAGATCTTAAATATAAAGATATTGATTTCCCTTTATTTTTTAAGACAGCAGAAAGAATAAGAGATAAGATTCCTAATAATTTATCAAATAGTAATAATTTATCTTTATCATTAAGTTCAATATATGAAAATATAGATACTTGTACACATTATATTGACATCGATGCATTTCGTGCTACTTTAACACAAATTGGTTCTGATGCAATGTTTCAAAAAAGAAAAGATGGAGTTAGTATATTTTCAAATATTGATTTTGATAGATATCGTAGAAGAGGATTTAAAATTGCAACTATAGATGATATTAAAATAATGGGTCTCAATGATTTAATTGAGGTTTATGAAGATAACAAAGGAGAGTTGGATGAAATCAAAATTGAAGCATTAAAATTTATTCTATCTTGTATTGAAAATAATTATGAACTTATGACTAAATATATTGGAACAAAAACCTAATTATTTTTTTATATTTTCCTTAGCGTTTTGTATCAAAACGGTAATTATTAATATAATCTTTGATATATACTAAAACTCCTTCATCTTTTCGCAAAGCATAAGCACATAGTTGGATTGATAATTTTTTTGCATATTTTATAGAGTTTACATCTTTATTAACAGCAAATATACACATATCGTCTGTTTGATTTTTAATAAATTGTAAAGAGTCTGGATTAATGTTTAGAGCAAGAAAACATATTTTATTTGTTTGATTTTTTACAAATTGCAAAGCTTTCCAATTATTTTTTATTGCAGCAATACATATATTTTCTGTTTGTACTTTAACAAATTCTAAACTTAACCCATCTTTATCCATAATTTCTATTACATTTCTTGGATTATCCATTTTATATAAATTAATATTTTAATGTTCATATAAATCAATTTTTATATAAATAAATATTTATAAATATATTTATATAAAAATGTTTAATTGCTGTATGAAAAATACTACAATTGATAATTTGAGAGAAGGAATAACTCAATTAAAACTCAAAACAGTCGTTCATTCAAATCCTTCTCCTGATTTGACAGCTGACGAAATCGCTAAAATTAAAGATAACTTATTCAATTGTGGTGACTTTAACTTTATGACATATACTCTTCAAGAAGAAACAATTATGGATGTATATGGTACACTAAAAGGTGAACAATTTAAGAAAGATGCTGAAGATCCTCACAAGAATGATTGGTCTAGATATTTATGTGATGCATTAGAAATTGTAGGTATTGCTTCTGAACAACCCGAAATAGAAATATTAGCAATAGTAATCGGTGGTATTATTGAATATGTAACAGAAGATAGTGAAGAAGCTTCTGAAATTACACAAATTAATTTAAATGCAGAATTTACTAAAGAATTAGAAAGAAATAAACAAACATATAATTCAATTACACAAATATTAAATGCAATGCATCAAGACCCTAATAAATACAGAGATAAAGAATTAAAAATTACTGGATACAAGACCTGTGTATTGAGAGATTTAGCAAAAATGGATATTCCTGATAAAATGGACCCAGCATTTAGTACTGCAACAGACAATCACGACCGCGCATTTAGAAAACAAATTACAATTACAGAAATGAAAAAAATGAAATTTTGGGAAATGTGTTTTATTCAAGATAGTCAAGGTGACCAATTTGGTAGTGCATATAAGCCTCATGAAGCAGGAATTAGAGGTGGTGTACAAAGATCTAGATTATTTAATAAAGATTATGTCGGTAATGGCGTAAGAGTTATCTCTAATGATGAAGTAAGACATTATCATCCTGAATATGTTAAAGCTGAAGGTTTCGGTACAAGTAATGATGATATGACAAAAAGTTGGATTGAAGCAAATAAAAGCTTCGTTGAACAATTTCCAGCTGCTTTTACATATCCATGGACTGTAACTAATGTATCTGTATACACTTGTCGTTTTTATATTTTGAATACTTATGATAAAGTTCCAGACGGTGGAACTGCTAATACACCTATTGCAAATGGTGAATTTATGAAATGGTTATTCATTGATGATGGTTTTGGTAATATTACAAATTCTGATGGTGTAATGTATAGATATGACTTTTTATTATCTGGTATTACAGATAATGCTCCTTATATTCCTAGTTCAAATATGTTCCCTGGTTCAGAAACAGAAGTATTAAAATCATCGGATGACAAATATAAATATCCTGGAAGTGTAATAACTAAAAAATTAAAAATTTTAAATAAGAAAAAATTGAGAAAATAATTATTAATCTATATATATATATCATTAATGCAAACCTTACATGATATTTACGATACTGTATTTTCTAATATTTCAAATTTTGAACCAGAACTAATTTATTTTGCTGTTGGTTCAGCTTTAGGACATTATCCTAATGTTCATATTAAACCCAATGAACATCAACAGTACCCTAGTATTTTATCTAAATATGATGGAGAAAAAAAAGTTATCATTTTAATGGATGGAGGTCTAGAATCCCCTTTAAAAATGGAAGAAGTTGTTCAACTTATCCTTATCGAAGATTCTGATATTTTTAGAATGTTTATAAACGAAACAAATGATTTGGTTGTTTTTGCAATTAAGCAACACTACTATTTCGAAGAATCACAATATGAAAATTCTTCTTTTCACGAACATTTTGGGTTTCTATTGAATTTAGTTACATATGCTGTTTCAAATGATAAGAAACTAGTTGTTCAAAATTATGCTGGTCCTTTTATTGAAAATTGTTATGCTACTTTTTTTGAATATTTTCCAAAAGATGAACTAATATCAAAAGTGATTTTTGATGTATCAAATTCTCAAGCTGTTTGTAGTATAGACTTTGATAAGTATCCAATCATTTATGACGATGAAGATAATTTTGTTCAAATTCGTTTTGAGAAATTAGTTGAACAAAAGAAATTCAATTATGAATATTTTAAAGCAAATGTTATTAAACGTATTGATGATATTAATAGTGTTTTAAGTCGGAAACTAAGAGTAATTCGTGGTCAAGTAGAAATGTTCCCAAACGAAAATTCAACAATCAAATCACTTTACAATGTTTTAAGCACTGTTTATCCTGAAATTGATGATTCTAAAGAAATAAATGAAGAAAGTTTAATCAAAACTATTAAAATCATTTTGATTGATATGTTTGAAGCACTTGAAATTGATAATAGTGTTCTTACAAGTTTGGTTGATTCAAATATGAATCAATCAGATGTAATTAATGTGTTATCTCCTCTGAAAGCACTGTTGTAAAATTTTTTTATCTTAAATTCAAAAAAATTGGCATCAAATAGATAATTGTTCAATTAAAAGTGAAACTTTTAATTATTAAATTTAATTTTAAGAAAATTAAATTTGCCCTCGCAAGGAGGATATAAACAGCAATTTATTTATTTTTTAATAAAAAAATTGAAAATAAAACTATTAAATATGATTTAATAATTTTATGGCTACCGACGATGATATTACTATAGTTAAAAATTCTGGTTTAAATTTAGGTCTTATTAAAAAGAAAAGGCGGACAGTTGAATTATGTATGTTAGCACTTGAACAAAATATATATGCTTTTCAATATATTCCAAGAAAAATTCAAACACTTGAAATGATTAAATTTGTTGCTAGTAAAGAACTGCCTAGTACTTCTTGGTCTAGTAGTTATCTTGATCCTAACTTCCCTACAATCTTATATCTTGTAAAACACGAATTTAAAAATGAAGAAGTTTGTTTGAATTTTGTAAAACAAGATTATTATAATCTTCAATTTGTTCCTTTGGAATTGAAGACATTTGAATTGTGTTTAACAGCTGTTAATATTGATGGTTGTGCATTGGAATTTGTCCCAATGAATTTAAGAAATTTCGAAATGTGCTTAGCAGCAAATAAAACTTGTGGGAAAGCTTTAGAATTTGTTCCATCAAAAATTAAGAATAAAGAATTCTGTTTATTAGTAATTGAAGAAAATATTTTGGATGGGAGTATGTTGGAATTTATTCCTTCGGATATTATAAATGAAGAAATATGTTTAACTGTTATAAAAAAATTTGGCTATGCTTTAAAATTTGTTCCAGCAAAGTTTATAAATAAAGAAATGTGTCTAATAGCTGTTTCATCAGATGGTTCAGCTTTAGAATTTGTTCCATTAGATATTCTAGATATGGAACTATGCTTAATAGCAATTAATGATAAAAATTCATATGCAACCTTACAATATGTACCAAGAAAATTTCAAACACAAGAGCTAATTAATATAGCTTTAGATATTTCTAAATATAACAAAGATTATATAAAAAAATCAATTAAATGCGAAATCATTATTGATAATACAGAAGATTGTAGTATTTGTTTGTCTAATGAAGGAGAACAATGTAAGTTATTATGTTCTCATATATTTCATACTTATTGTATCTATTCTTGGTTAGATAAATCTGATAATAATAAATGCCCATATTGTAGAAATCCTATTGAGTTTGGCGAATAGTCAATTATATTATTTTATTCTGTAAACTTAAGAATTAATACTCCTATTGAAATTAATAATATTGCTAATATATCGTGATAATGTATTACTTCTTTAAAAAATAAAATACCAATAGTAAATGATGTTATAATAGATAAAGCAGACCAAACTAAATTTACAATACCAATACCACCTTTAACATTATAACTTTCGCATAAAAACCAAGATACTAATCCATAACAAATTAAACCAGTTAATAAATAAATAAATTTTTTTGATTCAGAATACTGTTTCAAACAACTTTGTGCTATACCTTCTGCTATTACTATAATTAAAATATAAATTAATATTGTATTACTTAACATTATGATAAACTAGAAATAATTTAAAAATTGATAACTATTAATTTTAATTAAATTAAATTCATATAATGGCTAAACAATATGAAATAGAAGATTATATAGTAAGTGAATATACATTTCAACGTATGTTATCAGGTATAGATGTAGCACGCATTTTAAAAATATCCAAATCATATTCTACATTTTTAAAATGGAATATTGATTGTATTAATGAACTTTCAGATAAAGACAGAGAATGGGTAACTGGTCTATGTAAACGTATAGGTGATAATCAAATTAAATTGATGGATGAAGAAAGCTGTATCCCATTTGAAGCATTTAAAATATTTTTTGATGAAGATAAAAAAATATGCATAGTAAATCCAAGATAATTTATTTATAAACTTGAATAAGCAAAAAATTGAATTTTTTATTATTTATATACTGATTAAAGTAGGTATGTCTGCAATACCTATTGATAATAATACGAATACCTTTGACCCTTCTATGCTACTTACTTTCACTCTTCACCTTCCAGGTTTGAATAAGACTGTCCAATTTCCTTATCTTCCCCAGGTTGTGTATTTTCCCAAGGAACAAGATAAGCCTAATGTAATGTCAATGAAGGAGTATACTAAGTTCACTGAGTCTGTTTGTGATACTTATAATATCGTACATAGACGTGCAAATTTTTATAAAATTAGTAATGGTGATTGTAGTGAACTTTACAATTCTAAGATTTCTGATGGCGACACACTAATTCTAGTTGTTCGATCTACATTTGATGCTTCTCAAAACGAGTACTACAATAATCAACAGGATTCTCTTAAGAACAACAAGTACCTTCAGCCATCTATTACCAAGTATCAAGCAGCATCTCTCCTTGCTGATATTTGGAATCACAACTTTGAGTTGTTTGGTCTCAGACATTGGTTACCTGGTGGCACTGGTTACGAGTGTCAACAGTACTTTCTAAAGAATCTTACTAACTATGACTAAATAAATTATTTTATTAAAAAATACAAGCATTTTTTCTACACAAAGGACACTCGTATTTTTTTGAAAGTCTAAACCATTTTTCTATACAATCTGAATGAAACATATGGCTACATCTATTTAATTTACACCATTCACCATCATTATTTTGACAAATACTACAATTATCATCTGTTTTTACAATAGTATAATCAGAATCAGTTAATCTAATATGATTAATTAATTCTGGATATTTTTTTATTAATTCCTTTCTATATTCTGGTGGAACATATACAAAAAGGTATTTACAATTTTGAATTAATTTTTCACTCATTTCTAATGTTTTATTTTTTATGAATCTATAAGCAGATTCAAATATATGAGATGGTGCGTTAGTTATTAGAGTAATTAATTCATCAGTTTGACTTTCAGGTGGTACATATTCTAAAGCGTGTCCAAATTTTAAAACTGCTGTTTTGTGCATTTCGAAGGTTTGATTTTCAACTGGAACATATTTAAGATTATAACCTCCTATTTCAACTGCAGTTTTATATAAAATATTTAATTTATCTGAATCTAAATTTTTTGACACATGTTCTATCATTTCTGATTTTTTTTCAATCGCAATTAAACATAATTCAAATGTATGGTATTTTTTAGGAACAAATTCTAATGCATTTAATGAATTATTAACTGCTTTTTCCATTAATTCATAATCAAAATATTTCTCAGGAACAAATTCAAGAGCATCTCCATTAGTTTCAACAGCAAGTTTACATATTTCCAAAGTTTTATTTTTAACATACTGAAGAGATAGTGGTTTATTTTTTACACTTAATTTACATAATTCATCAGTTTGTTTACTGATAGGTATAAATTGAAGTCCAACACCTCTCATTGAATTAACTGCTACTTTATACATTTCATAGGTAGGATTTTTAATAGTTTTTAAAACTGATGGTAAAACTCTAACTGCTTCAGTTAAAATTTCATCAGTTTTATTTTTAATATATTTAAATCCTCTTAAATAGCAATCATTTTCGAATAATATTTTACAAAGTTCTAATGTTTGAAATTTTTCTGGAATAAATTCCATACATCTCCAATTTTTTTTAATTGCTTCAATACAAATTTCCATAGTAAGATTTTTAACAAGTTTAATTGCTTCATGATTATCTTTAATTGCTTTCACACATTGGTCAAATGTCTGATTTTCAATAAATTGTAAATATTTCCAACCATATCTTAGAATATAATCACAAACTTGTTTTGTCTGATGGTGTTTAGGGATTGTTTTAAAATATTCATTATCTTCTCTAATTAACCTAATAAACAATTTATCAGAAAGTTTTTCTTTGGATGACATAAATATGATAAATATGATTAATATAAAATGATTTCAATTTTTTTTATTTTAAATTTTAATTTAAAATAAAGAAATTGCTGCAATTATCTAGCTGATGTCAATTTTTTTTATTTTAAATTTTAATTTAAAATTTAAGAAATTGCTGTAATTATCTAGCTGATGACAATTTTTTTATTTTAAATTAAAGTTTAAGAGGTGGTATATTAAGAAATATAGCTGGATCTATATCTGTTTTTATTTCATTTTTCTTAAACAATTTTTCGAATTCATTTTTCCTGTAATTAATTGAATGAAAATCAGGTGATATACTGGAAAAATCAAATTGCTTTTTCACACCTTTATTTAATGCTTCATTAATTTTTTGTATTTCATTTTGTGAAAAATTAGAAAAAATTAAATCATCAGTTGTTATAAATTTATAAATATACTGATCATTACTTACAAAATAAACTTGAATAAACCATTTATTTATTTTTGATGCATATATTGCATATTTATTCTCAAAAAAATTAGATTGTACTATAACACCATATGTGAAAGAACCATCTGACCTTGGAATATTAATAGGTCCTCCCATTTTAGGAAAAAATTCAACTATATCTTCAATTAAATTTGTTTTACTATAATCTCGATAAAAATAAGTATTTTGTGACATAATTAATTATCAAATGGTATTAATGATTATTTATTCAATTTTTATTAAATTTAATATATAATTAATTATATATTATAATGAATTTAATAAAAGGTGTAATATTATTTTTCGTTTATTTATTCGTAGATAATACTTTATTAACTAAAGATACTATTTATTATAATAAAATATATAATATTAAATCAAAGGTGTGTAATAATATATATTTGAATATATCGCCTATTTTAAATAATAGTTATACAAATATGTTATCAATTACAAATAATAGTCATAATATAAAAAAATATAATTATATGATTAAAGATTGTCAACGTATTTGGATATTTAAAAAAGAATTAAACATAAAATATTTATTTATTTATATTTACAATAAACTCCTTATATTTTTAGGAAATATCTTAATATTTTTTCTATTTATAAAGCATCAAGAGAATAAAAATAAAATGTTATTGTTAAATCAAATAACAAAAAAAGTAAATTATGATACTAATTTAGATGAATGTTCGATTTGCTTCATTGATTATAAATATTTTAGTAAAATACGTAAAATTATCAAATGCACTCATATTTATCACGAAGATTGTATAAATAAATGGATTATTGAATATAATAATAAAACTTGTCCGTTATGTAGATGTAATGTTTTTTAATAAAGAAACTATTATTTTCTAGTTTTTATTTAACATCAATTAATATTATACAGCAATTATTTTACCAAATATGTAATATATAATATATATGTCTTTCAAGGAAAAATATTTAAAATATAAAAATAAATATTTAAACTTACAAAATGCAGGAGGACCCTTTTCTTTTATATCATCATCAACACCTACACCATTAACAAAATATCCAGGCAAAAAAATATCATCATCCGAGCAAATAATTGTAAATGGAATTAATATTAAAGTTGATAGAATTACATTTGGTGGTGGTTTAGCTCAATACGGTCCGATGGACTTTGAAGAAATACCACTTAACAATATTATAATATTAAGTTTATCAAATCAACCTAATAAAAAAACCTATGTACCATATTTTGAAATTTGTTCAACAACTTTTAAAGAATCTATTACAATTACTAAAGAAAAGATATATCCAGAATATTTTTCTAAATTAGATCAACAAATATTGAAAACTTATGATGATGCAATATCTAAATATTTAAAAACAATAATAGCTGAATTTAAGCCATTAATTGATAATAATATAAAGAAAATAGATGTTATAATTGCTGAAAATAAATTAATATATCAAAAATTACAATCTGATTTAGAATATATTCATATAACAATACAAAAAGAAAAAGATAAAAGTAAACAAAAAATAGAAGAAGCAATAAATTATAAAATAAATAATTTAAAATCACAAATAGAGAAATTAAATTTACAAATAGATAAATTAGAAAAATCAAAAATAGCAGAAATAACATCAGAACATAGTAATATTGATATTAATTTTAGAAAAAATTTATTAGTTAAGATTGACACTTTATCTAAACAATTAAGTCTACAAGAATCTAATAGAAAAGATTTATTATCATATTTAGAACTTTAAACAGCATATTTAAATAAATATATATTTCCTAATCTTTTCTAATATGAATTCACTTGATATTAGAAAATTTATTTATTTTAATTCTGAAATCATTAAAAATAAGAAAATTATGTATAATAATTTTATGATCAATTTATACGGGGATGGTAAAATTACTGTTAATTATAATAATACTGATTTTATTTTTGAAGAATCTAAAATAGATAAAGATATCTATTTTTTATATTCATTTCAAAAAAAAGAAGAAAGGGTAGAATGTTTAGCTATATTAATAGATAAAACAATTAATTATGCGGAAATACACGGAATATTTGGAAATTACAAGCCTTGTATAAATAATACTAATGAAAATGTTGGTTCTAGTTTATTAAAAGTAGCAATAAAATTTTTAATAGACAATAAAAATAAATTCAATTTGAAAGTTATTGGATTGAAAGATAATTCGAAAAAATTATGTGATTCTAAAAATTTTAAATTACCAATTATGTTAACTTTACTAACTGGCGATACTTGGTATGGAAAATACAATTTTAGACCTATTCAATATGAAAAAGGTAATTATTCACTTGATATATATAATACTAAAAAATATGAAAAAAATAAAGAAATTATGCATACAGTTCAATTAAAAAATATTAATTTTAAGAAATACTTATTACTAATAAATCAAAAATATCCTAAAATTTTCAATGAAAATAAAATTAATAGTGTGTTAGCATTAATAGAAAATAATAAAAATATGTTGTTAAAAGAATTTCTAAATAATTTTCATAGTCGTAGTAATTTCGAATTAACTTGTCGTTATTTTTATGAATATTATGAAGTATTATTTGATGATTTACAACTTTATAGAATTGATAATCAGTATGGTTTATTTATATAATTTCTCATACTTCGATATCATTTTCATTTACCAAAATAAGACTATCATCTTTTGGTAAAATCTTTTCACGATTATTATAAAGAATCAATTTAATTTCCTCCTTCTTCACATCCTTTAATTCGTCTTCCTCTTTCCCCATTCTATCTATAAACTTTTTAATTTGTTCAGCTTTCTTAGGTTCTAAGTCAGGGTAAATCTCGTCGTAAAACTTTTGAATGTCATACATACGAGAATCAACAATATCGGTTATTAATTCATTTTTATTTACAGCAATAAATTTATTCTGTTTTTCATCAAACTTGTATGCAAAGGTGCTTTGCAGATTTGTTATATACACATTTTGAAATTTTTTATATTTACCAGATACGTGAATTAAATCGACCAAGTGATTGATACTCATTGCTTGTCTATCAAGAATAAACTTCTTTTCTTTATTATTTAATACTTCACTTAGATTTTCACTACCTAATTGTATTATTGTTATATTGTTAATGGTTCCACTATTATTTAATTGGTTATTTATTTTATTTAATGTTTTCGGATGTATTTTTAATGATTTCTGAAGCATTGCTTTTAGTTTATCTAATTCTTTTTTATATTCAGCTAATTCTTTTTGCGATTCTTTTTTTGTTTCCTCTATTTGTTTTTTCATTAATTCTATTTCAGATTCTTTGTTTTTTTCTATAGTAACTTCATTTTCTCTACATATTTTCTCATGTGACCATTTACCTTGTCTGAATTTAAATGGCTTATTACATTTAGAACATTTATATTTGTATTCTTCTTCATTATTAGACAATGACGGTTTTAATGACAAAACATTGACGGGTTTGTCAGGAAGATTGACATCAACATTGACGTCTAATTTATGATATTTATTGTTGTGAAACCATAGAGATTTATACGATGCATATTTCTTTTTACATACTTTACAAAAATACTCCATCTAGTTTTTATTATTATATACTATATTATATATTTTATTCTTATATGTTTTTTTATATTAAATCTATTTATCTATTAAAATAGATATCTATTTTTCATGGGAGAGAGAGAAGTTATATAATAAAAAAAGTATTCAGAATTAAAATTGGAATTATGAAAAGTTTATATTTAATTTTTGATTCTTAAAAAGTAATTAAAAACAGAGGTGGATTATGGACTAATTCAGGTTCACCTTCCATTTTTTCTAGTTCAAATTCTGATAAATCAATATTAGCTTTATCAAAAAGTTCTTTAACAATCTTCTTTTTTTCTAAAATTAAAATGATTGATTTATCAACATCAGTAAATTTATCCCAAAGATCGCTAGATTCTTTAATTTCTAATCCTAAAATAAACTGTCCTTTATCTGTAAGATGAAGTTCTAATTCAGATTTTTCTTTTACTAATATATCAATATCTATATCCTTATCTGTATCTACTTTAAAAAATTTACAAATAGTTTCATAATTAACTGGATAACCAATTACCAACATTTTATTATTAATCATTAGATAAATAATAAAATTAAATTAATAAATTTATTTAACATTTCAAATGCCTACTCATTTTTACTAATCCAATCAGAAACTATTTTATAATCAATTAAATGTTTCGTCTGACAAACCTCAAATTCAGAAGTATATGAAGAAATTTTTCCAAGACCAAGACCAAGACCAAACAAACCAATACCCCAATTAAAACCATCTATTTTTTTACTTACAATATGAATATAATATTTATTTGGTTGTATAACTATTTTATGTATATCATTTGTATTTAATAAAAAATTAGTTAATTTAATAAATTTTGACATATATATATATATATTTTATTCAATTAGTTTTTAAGTAATTTAACATCTATATTCAGCATTTGAAAAAAATTGAATAAAATTAATAATAACCTAATATAATTATTTTATGTATCCTACATTAAATCAACCTAAAATTAAATGCAATGAACCAGGCTGTTATTTTGACACAGTGAAAGATAATGCACTTTCAAGACATTATTATTATTCTCATCCATCTGTAAAAAATGTCAAATCATATTTAATAAAACCATCTAAATTAATTAATGATTCACATGTATTATATGGTGTTAAGAAGTTGCTTGATTTTAAGGAAGCGGTAAATTAAATATAGTTTAATCAGAATCATAATCTGAGTCCAAATCATATCCTTTAGAATGCGTACCAGCGTAACAATTATTTGCATAATGTCCACTGCGTCCACAACGGTAGCATTTATTACCGCCTCCTCCAGAATAACTTTTTTTATTTACATAACAACTTGAAGCATAATGTCCTGGTTTACCACAATTATAACAAGTTTGTGTAGATACAAATTTCAATACACTTTGAGTAGATACTAATTTCAATCCACAAGTTTTTTCATGTTGTTCACAAGTTGAATAATCTTCAAACTCTTTACTACATTTTTCACAGGCCCAACAATTATATATTTCTTCACCATTAACATCGGTATTTGCGAAACAATCTTTTACAAAATGCCCTTTCCTTCCACATTGTGAACAACAATTAGTAGATGACCAAATTTCTTTTTTTAAATTATATTTTTCATTATCGTCTAAAACTTCTTTAACATAAGAACCACCTCTTACATTTTCAATACCATATTTATTCATATATTCTTTTACATATCTATCTTCATCAAATGGACTAGCATTTGGTATTATTTTTACTATTTCTTTTGGTTCATGTTTAGATGTCCAAGTTGAACCTTCGCCGTTTATATGTTCTAAAAATCTTTTTTCTGGATTTTGTGATTTACCTACATAGTATTTGTTATTTGCACATTTTATAATATAAATATTTGTTTTCGACATATGTATACATATTTTAGAAAATTTCTATTTAATTCAATTTTTAAAAATTTAATTAAATAAATAAGATTAATCATTATCTCAATAATTTGTCTCCATAAACATCAGTATTTGCAAAACATTCTGTTACAAAATGGTCTTTCCTTCCACATCTAAAACAGCAATTTGTAGCCGACCAAATTTCTTTTTTCAAGTTAAACATTTCTATATAATCTAATTTTTCTTTAACATAAGCACCACCTCTTACATTATCAATACCGTGTTTATACATATATTCTTTAACATATCTATCTTCATCAAATGGACTAGCTTTTGGTATTATTTTTAATATTTTTATTGGTTCATATTTAGCAGTCCAAAGTGAAGCTAAACCTAATTGATGGTCAAAAAATCTTTTTTCAGGGTTGAGTGATTTACCTATATAAAACTTATTTGAAACAAGTTTTAGAATGTAGATGTTTGTTTTTGTCATATATAATTATTAATAATAATAATTTTTATTTAATTCAATTTTTAAAAAATTGATTGTATTATAGACTAATCTTATAACTTAATTATAATGCAAACTATTGAAAATCTATTGAAAACACGTTATGAACGTGGTAAACTTGATATATCTAAACGTTATGATAAAATTGAGAAGATTAATGGAACTGAATTAATTACATATGTAGGTCAATTTATAAGGTCGTATCGCATGGGTTCTGGTGATGGTATGACTTTACATTGGGATTTTAACGATAATGGAAAAGTAGTAACGGTAAATGAAGAAATGTGGGGTTCTATAAACGAACAAGAGTTGATTGGATTTAGAATTGTAGAATAAAAAAATCCTCTTATAAGTTTTACCTTTATTTATTATGACATTTAACATAACAATCTTCTACATATTGAATATGTAAAATTAGATGATATAAAAAAATATTTAATTAATTTATTTAGTGAAAGCCATCAATGTAGAAAATGTATAATCAATTTGAAATAAAATTTATTAAAATTTATTTAATATGTTTTAACATAAAAATAATTTATAGTATAAAAAAACTTTCATCAACTTTAATATTTTTCTTTTTTTCAAAATAATCTTCAATTGTGTACTTTTTAATATTATTTATTTTTTTATAATTTTTAATAAATATTTTAATATTTTT
>Ga0114958_10000759_pt1 | contig 27123 bp, 25 predicted proteins | sample C_130208_EF_Meta_FD_89577 | JGI IMG/M metagenome (GOLD analysis project Ga0114958, IMG submission 89577) | Freshwater microbial communities from Lake Croche, Canada to study carbon cycling - C_130208_EF_MetaG | ecosystem: Environmental > Aquatic > Freshwater > Lake | place: Lake Croche, Canada... | reverse complement strand
GAAAGCCGTCCATCGGAACAACGCGCGCACTGGGGCCCAGTTCTGCTACCACGGCCTCGGCCAAGGTCGATTTGCCAGAACCGGGGGGGCCTGCAAGGGCGGCGATGAACCGCCCTTGATGTGCTGCCGCTTGGGTGCGCAGTGTTTCGGCGAGGGCTGCGGGGGTCATGCCGCCTCTGTCACGCCGTCGGGCAGTTTTGCGCCGGTCATATAGGCCACGGCATCCGACATCGAATGTTGCTTGGGGTCGATCACGCACAGGCGGCGGCCCAAGCGGTGGATATGCACGCGGTCGCAGACCTCGAACACATGCGGCATGTTGTGGCTGATCAGAATGATCGGAATGCCCCGATCACGCACGTCTTTGATCAGGTCCAGCACGCGGCGGCTTTCTTTGACACCCAGCGCTGCGGTGGGTTCGTCCAAGATCACGACCTTTGACCCAAAGGCCGCTGCCCGTGCCACAGCCACACCTTGGCGCTGGCCGCCCGACAGGGTTTCCACCGCTTGGTCGATGTTCTGGATCGTCATCAGACCCAGTTCCGACAGTTTGGTACGGGCAAACTCGTTCATGCGGGCGCGGTCGGTCATGCGCAGGACCGAACCCAAAAAGCCCGGCTTGCGCCATTCGCGGCCCAAAAACATGTTGTCCGCAATCGACAAGGCGGGCGACATGGCGAGGTTTTGGTACACCGTTTCAATGCCCATTGCGCGGGCATCATCGGGGCGGCGGAAGTTGACGGGCGAACCCTCAAGCTCGATCGTGCCGTGGTCGGGGGTGACGGCCCCCGACAGCGCCTTGATCAGGGTCGATTTGCCTGCCCCGTTGTCGCCGATCACACCCAGAATCTCGCCCGGATACAGGTCGAAATCTGCGCCGTTCATGGCGACCACGGTGCCGTAGCGTTTCATCAGGCCGCGGGCTTTGATAACTGGGGTCACGCTGGTATCGGTCACTTCGAAGCCCTCCGCAGATATTGATCCAAGGCCACGGCGATGATGACAAGGCAACCGGTGGCAAAGGTTTGCCAGTAGCTGTCCACCCCTGCCAAAGACAGGCCGGTGATAAACACGCCCACAATGATCGCCCCCAGAACCGAGCCGACAATCGACCCGCGCCCGCCAAACAGCGAGGTGCCACCGATCACCACAGCGGTGATGGAGTCAAGGTTGATGGTTTCAAACCCGATGGGAGAAATGGTCCCCACCCGCCCGACAGCCACCCAGCCGGCAAAGCCGCAGATAAAGCCCGCCACACCGTAAACCGAAATCAGCGTCTTATCGACCGCGATCCCCGACAGCATGGCCGCATCGGCATCATCGCCAATCGCATGCACATGGCGGCCCCAAGCGGTGCGGTTCAGCGCAAACCACATGATAAAGGCCAAGATCAGCAGCATAATCATGCCAAAGGTCACGGTCGCGCCAAGGAATTTGAACTTGTTGCCGAAAAACAGCAGGAAGTTCGCCTTTTCTTCGATGTCAACGTTGCGGATCGATTCCGAATGGGAATAGGCCAGCTTCAACGCGCGAAAGATCGACAGCGTGCCCAGCGTCACGATAAAGGGCGGCAGTTTCATCTTGGTCACAAGAATGCCGTTGAACAGCCCCATAACGGTGCCGACAGCCACGCCGATGACAATGGCAAGAGGCGCAGGCAGGCCCAAGGTCACGGCCAGATTGCCCATCACCAGCGACGACAGGATCAGAATTTCGCCCACCGACAAGTCGATACCTGCGGTCAAGATCACAACAGACTGCGCCAAGGCGACAAAGCCCGTCACGGTCACTTGCTGCAACACCGTGGTCAAAGCGCCCAGCCCAAGGAAGCGCGAATTGGCAATGCCAAAGCCCAGAACCGATATCACCAGCACAAGGGCGGGGATCATCGTCGGGTTGTCGCGCAAAAAGCCGCGCAGCTTGGCGATGGTGGTTTTGTCGTCTCGGTCAAACTGGGCAACCGTTGTGTCGGCAGCCCCCAACTTGGCTTCGAAATCGGAAATTGTCTTGGTTGGTGTGTCTGGATCGCTCATCGCCGCGGATGTCCCCCCATCAGAGCCGCCCGAGAACGTTCCGCCCCCGGTATGAAGAAGGGCGAGAGTAACCTCGCCCTTCATTTAATCAAGTCAGACTTTGGGCCCTAAAGCCCCAAGCCAACCTATCAGCCCCAGCACAGCTCGGTGCCCTTGGTCGAGTCGATCGACTCAACGCCTTCAACCGGAGCGTCCGTCACCAGGTTCACACCGGTGTTGAAGAACGACAGGCCTTCGGAAGCTGTGGGCTTGGTGCCGTCTTTGGCGAAAGCAACGATAGCTTCGATGCCTTTGGATGCCATCAAGAGCGGGTACTGTTGCGAGGTTGCGCCGATCACGCCAGCTTTGACGTTGGCAACGCCGGGGCAGCCGCCGTCAACCGAAACGATCAAAGCGGTCTTGCCAGCCGCTTTCAAAGCTTGGAAAGCGCCTTCAGCAGCCGGTTCGTTGATCGTGTAGACAACGTTGATGTCCGGGTCTTTGGCCAACAGGGTTTCCATGGCCTTTTGGCCGCCTTCGGGGTTGGCGTCCGACTGCTCGTGGCCGATCACGCGGGCGTCGGTTTCCGAACCCATGACGGTCAGATCCGGAACTTCGATGCCGAAGCCCTTCAGGAACCCGGTGTCACGCGCCACGTCAACCGAGATGTTGTCGTGGTTGATGTCGAGCATAGCGATCTTGGCCGTCGCAGCGCCGTCGCCGAGGGTCTTAGCAGCCCACGCACCGATCAGGGTGCCAGCTTCGAAGTTGTCGGTTGCGAAGGTGATGTCCTGCGCGTCTTTGTCAGCCAGGGGGGTGTCGAGAGCGATGACCAAGATACCAGCCTCACGCGCAGCTTTCAAAGCCGGCCCGACCGAGTCGTTCGACGGGGTGATCAAGATACCCTTGGCGCCAGCCGCGACGCAGTTTTCGATGGCGGTGATCTGCGGAGCAGCGTCGCCGTCTTTGATGCCTGCGTAGGCTTGGAAATCAAGGCCAGCGGCGGTGGCAGCAGCCTCAGCGCCTTCTTTCATTTTCACGAAGAAGGGGTTGGTGTCGTTTTTGGTGATCAGGCAAGCCAGATCGCCAGCGGAAGCGGAACCCGCAACCAAAGCAAGTGCAGCAGCGCCGATCAGGGCAACAGCTTTGAACTTCATGGTAGTCCTCCCAAGGATAAGGGGGGATGGTTCCCCCCGTCAGTAAACTGTCTCGTCAAGGGGTGCGGCAAGACATTGCCCGACCTCGCCCCCCGCGATGCGGCGCACAAAAGCCGATTCCCTGCGTTACGTCAAGATAGATAAATCTCTGTGATTTATTATTGACAGCTTCGCCATTCCTGACCAGTGTCGCGTCAACCTGCCGCTCGGCGGGCTTTTGTGCTGAACGTGGTGACCAAAGATGCTGATCGGAATTCCTGCCATACTGGGGCCAGACCTGCTGTTTACGCTGCGCTCGATGGGGCACGGGGACGAGATTGCCTTGGTGGACGGCAACTATCCCGCGCAAGACCACGCCCGCCGTCTGGTGCGGGCCGATGGGCACGGGGTGATGGCGCTCTTGGAGGCGATCCTGACCGTGATGCCCTTGGACCGCGCGGTTCCCCATGCAATCCTGCGTGCGGCGTTGAACAACGACCCCGCCCAGTCGAATGATTTCCATACAGGGCTGGACGCCGCCTGCGCCCGCCTTGCGCCAGATTTTGCCGTCAAACCCTTGGCCGGGGCAGACCTGTACCCCCGCATCCGCGCCGCCCACACCATCATCGCCACCACCGAACCCGCCCTGTTTGCCAATGTCATCTTGCGCAAGGGCGTGATCGGGGCCGACGGCCGCGCGGTTTGATTTTGCCTGAAGGACCAGACTTCCCCATGACCCCCGCCGAAATCGTCAGCGAAAAACCCGCAGCCGAGGCCGCAGCACCGCGCGGCACGAACCAGTCGGGGATGCGCGATTACAACGAGCGGCTGGTGTTGTCTTTGGTGCGCCAGCACAGCGCCTTGGCGAAAACCGATATTGCGCGGATGACGGGACTGTCAGCGCAAACGGTGTCCGTGATCATGCGCGCTTTGGAACAAGACGGCTTGCTGCACCGCGGCGCACCGCAGCGCGGCAAGATCGGCCAACCGTCGATTCCCATGTCACTGGCGGCTGACGGTGCGTTTTTTCTGGGGCTGAAAATTGGCAGGCGTTCGGCCGATCTGGTGATGATTGATTTTCTGGGGCAAGTGCGCTCGACCCACCGCCGCGTTTACCGCTATCCCACGCCTGATGCCGTGGTGGACTTTGTCGCCGACACCCTGCCCGGCGTGCTGGGCCTGCTGACATCGGCGCAGCGCGGACGGGTCGGTGGGCTGGGTGTCGCGATGCCGTTCCAGCTTTGGAATTGGGTGGAAGCCCTTGGCGCACCGCAAGCCGCGATGGACGCATGGCGCGACCGCGATATTCAGGCCGAACTGGCGGCGGTGACGGGGCTACCAGTCTATGTACAAAACGATGCCACATCCGCCTGCGGGGCAGAGTTGGTCTTTGGTACAGGTGAGCGGCCGAAGGACTTTTTGTACTTTTACTTCGGCACCTTCATCGGCGGCGGGTTGGTTCTGAACGGGCAATTGTTCTTGGGGCGTACGGGCAATGCCGCAGGGGTCGGGCCTTTGCCAGTGCAGGGCCCTGATGGCCAGATGCGGCGGCTGTTTGATTCGGCCTCGATGTCGGTGCTGGAAGCGATGATGACGGCGGCGGGGGAGTCCCCCGATCACCTGTGGGACAGCCCCGATCATTGGCAGGTGTCAGAGCCGGTCTTGCAAGCTTGGGTCGATCTGGCCGCCGAAGGTTTGGCAGGGGCCATCTTGTCGGCGGCGGCTTTGCTGGAACTGGAAGCTGTGCTGATTGACGGCTGGATGCCCCCCGAAGTGCGCGCCATGGTAACGATGCGCACGCAAGAGGCCTTGGCGCGACTGGACCTGTCGGGCGTGTCGATGCCGCAGGTCCGGCAAGGTACGGTCGGCGCGCAGGCAAGGTCTTTGGGGGCTGCGGCCATTCCGCTGAGCCAAAGATATTTGATTGATCAGAACGCGGCCGCACGCTCGGCTTAGAGCGCGGGGCTACGAATTTTCTGCGAAAATTCGGTTCTTTTCGCAAAACTCTCGCATTTTTTGGCTTGGATGACCTGTTGGGTGCCGCACAAACGAATTTTCGCAGAAAATTCGGCGCTTGAGAGAAAAAATTGGATTATTCCCCACGCGGAAAGCGTTTGCTGTCTTCCAGAATGTTCAAATCCATATGGTTGCGCATATAGCGTTCCGATGCGGCGCGCAGGGGTTGGTAATCCCACGGGTAGTAACTGCCGTTGCGCAGCGCCTCATACACCACCCAGCGGCGGGCTTGGCTTTGGCGCACTTCGGCATCGTAGGCGTGCAAATCCCAGCGGTCTTTCGCTGCGGCCTGAAAATGGGCCAAGATCTCGGCAGAGCGGGGGTCGGTGGCCAAGTTGACCTCTTCCTCTGGGTCGTTGGCCAGATCGAACAATTGCTCGGGGTCAGCCAGACAGTGGATATATTTCCACGCCCCTTGCCGCAGCGCCACCATGGGGGTGATTGACCCTTCCGCGGCATATTCCATCGCAACCGGCGTGCTGCGGATTTGGCCTTTGGCCAAGGGCACCAAGCTTTCGCCATCGGTCCAAGGCATCACCTCGGCCATCGAAATCCCCGCCAGATCGCACAGGGTGGGTGTGATGTCGATGGTTGACACCGGTGTGTCAATCAGGCCCGCGTCCAGACCCGGCGCTGCAATCATCAAAGGCACACGCGCTGCCCCTTCGAAGAAATTCATCTTGAACCACAGCCCCTTGCGGCCCAACATCTCGCCGTGGTCCGAGACGAAGACGATGATCGCCTCTTGCCGTGACGCCTCAAGCGCCGCCAAAATCTCGCCGATTTTGTCATCGACATAAGAGATATTGGCGAAATAGCCCTGCCGTGCGCGGCGGATGTGGTCGTCCGTCACCGTCAGGCCGCGCCAATCGCAGGCGTCCATCAGGCGTTGAGAGTGGGTGTCCATGTTCTCATAAGCCAAAGGCGCGGGGGGGTGCAGTTCGGCGGCCCCTTCGTACAGGTCCCAGTATTTGCGGCGGGCCACAAAGGGGTCATGGGGATGGGTGAAAGACACCGTCAAGCTCCACGGGCGCGGGTCAAGGCCGCGTGACAGATCGTAGATCTTTTGCACAGCTTGGTGGGCGACATCGTCGTCGTACTCCAGCTGGTTGGTGATCTCGGCCACGCCCGCGCCGGTGACAGAGCCAAGGTTGTGATACCACCAGTCAATCCGCTCGCCCGGTTTGCGATAATCGGGTGTCCAGCCGAAATCGGCGGGGTAGATGTCGGTCGTCAGGCGCTGTTCAAAGCCGTGCAACTGGTCGGGGCCGACGAAGTGCATTTTGCCGGACAGTGCCGTTTGATAGCCCGCGCGGCGCAGGTGATGGGCATAGGTCGGAATGTCCGAGGCGAATTCGGCGGCATTGTCATAGACCCTTGTGCGCCGCGGCAAGGCGCCTGACATGAAAGCAGCACGGGCCGGCGCACAGAGCGGCGAGGCGGTATAGGCATTGCCAAAGCGCACCGACCGTGCGGCCAGTGCGCGCAGATTTGGCGCGTGCAAGAAAGCCGCAGGGCCATCGGCAAAGAGCGTGCCTGTCAGTTGGTCGACCATCAAGATCAAGATGTTGAGTTTGGTCATGTCATGCCCTGCCGTGCGGATGTTTGGCGCATGGGTGACGCGGGATTTGCGCTGCGACAAGAGCAGATTTTGCCCCCGCCCCCGCCCGTGTCGCAATCGCACCGCCAAGCGCCGTTTCAAGACACAGGTTTGCCCCCATCCTGCCGCCTGATGGGGCAAGCTTGGGGGGTGCCTATGACCATTCGCACAGAGTTTCCGTTTGCAATTGTCGAAGAGCCTGACATGGGCATCGTGCTGTCGGACGGCTGCCGCCTGTCGGCGCGGGTCTGGATGCCTAAGGATGCGCACACCGCGCCCGTGCCAGCCGTTTTGGAATATATCCCCTACCGCAAGCGCGACGGCACCCTGCCCCGCGACGAGATGATGCACCCCTATGTCGCAGGCCACGGCTATGCCTGCATCCGCGTCGATATGCGCGGCAATGGCGATTCCGAAGGGTTGATGGCGGATGAATACACGCCCCAAGAATTGTCTGACGCCTGCGAGGTGATTGCTTGGCTGGCCCGCCAGCCGTGGTGCAGCGGGCAGGTGGGGATGATGGGCAAAAGCTGGGGCGGGTTTAACGGCCTGCAAACCGCCTTTTTGCAACCGCCCGCGCTGAAAGCGGTGATTTCTGTCTGCTCGACCACCGACCGCTTTGCCGACGACATCCACTACCGCGGCGGCTGTTTGCTGGGCGAGAATTTCGGCTGGGGGGCGGTGATGCTGTCTTACTCCTCTCGCCCGCCAGACCCAGCCTTGCGCCCCGATTGGCGCGAGATGTGGCTAGAGCGGCTAAAGGCTGAACCTTGGCTGGCCCCGCGCTGGGCCGCGTTGCAAGAGCGCGGCCCCTACTGGGAGCACGGGTCGATCTGCGAGGATTACGCCCGCATGCAGGTGCCGGTTCTGATCTGGGGCGGCTGGGCCGACAGCTATATGAACACGGTGGCAGCAATTGTGAAAAACCTGCCCGGATCGAAAGGCATCGTCGGGCCTTGGGTGCACCAATACCCCCACACCGCCGTGCCCGGCCCTGCGGTGGGCTTTTTGCAAGTGGCCGTGCGCTGGTGGGATCGCTGGTTGAAGGGCATCGAAAACGGCGCGGAAAATGATCCCGCCTACCGCGCCTATATGCTGCATTCCCAAGCGCCCAACGCCAGCCCCAAACATCGGGCGGGGCATTGGATGGCCGAAGGAACTTGGCCCTCGGCTCGGGTGGCGCGCAAGGTCTTCGGGCTTTGCCCTGCGGCACAAAGGCCGGGGGGTTTCACACCCCCCGGACCCCCTATGGAGTATTTGGGCGAAGATGAAGGGGGGCCGATTTCGAAACAAATCGCCACCCCCCAGCATCTGGGCCTGAACGCGGGCGAGTTCTTTCCGATGGGGTTGAATGCCGAAATGCCCGGCGACCAGCGCGGCGATGATGCGGTGTCGGCGTGTTTTGACGGCGATGTGCTGACCGCCCCGCTAGAGTTGCTGGGCGCGGCGCGGGTGACCATTCAGGTCAGCAGCGACAAGCCCTTGGGTTTTGTGGTCGCAAGGTTGTGTGATGTGGGGCCGGATGGGGCCTCAGTTCGCATAGCGCATGGGATGTTCAACCTGTGCCACCGCACGGGGGCTGCGACCCCTACCCCCTTGGTGCCGGGGCAAGCGGTTTCGGTAAGTTTTGATCTGGACCAGATGGCCTACCGCATAGCCGCTGGGCATCGGCTGCGGCTGGCGTTTTCCAATTCTTATTGGCCCTTTGTCTGGCCCTCGCCCGAGGCGGGGGTTTTGACCCTGACGGGGGGCAGTTTGGATCTTCCGGTGCATGCCGGATCGGCTGCAGAATGGGCCCCGCCACCGGCAGAAACCGCGCAACCTTGGGCGCACCGCGTGGTGCGGGCGGGCAAAAGCGCGCGGCGGATCGAGACGGATCTGCTGTCGGGCACCCACCGCTTGGTCGTGCACGAAGACGGCGGCGATGTGGAAAACCTGACCCATGGCTTGGTCAGCGGCGAAACGCTGGACGAGGTCTGGGAGATCGCGGCCGATAACCCCACCTCTGCCCGCGCGCATCATGTGTGGGAGCAGCGCCTAAGCCGTGGTGATTGGGCCGTGCGCACGAGGGCCGAGGCGGAGATGACCTGCACCGCCACCCATCTGCGCATGACAGCGCGCCTGACCGCTTGGCAGGGCGACGAGGTGATCTTTGAGCGCGCATGGGATGACCAAGTGGCGCGGCGCTTTGTCTAAGAAAAGTCGGACCAAGGGTGCAAAAATAATCCTTGGTCCAATACCAAAACTGCGTTTTAGTTGGCACAGAACAACAAGACCCGGGCGACCGGAAACAAAACAGGGAGAGAGACATGTCCAGTGAACTGAACCACCTGCTCAGCTTGGCCTCGGCCGGCAAAATGAGCCGCCGCGACTTTGTGGGCCGTGCGGGCGCCTTGGGCGTGTCAACGGCCATGGCGGGGACCATGCTGTCAACGGCAGCCTTTGCCGAGACGCCGGTTAAGGGCGGCGTGTTGCGGGCCGGGGTGCAGGGCGGGCAATCGACCGACTCGCTGGACCCGGCATTGGCGGCCTCGGATGTGCCGTTCATGATCAACTCGACCTGGGGGGAAACCTTGGTTGACGCGGGCCTGAAGGGCCAAGTCGAATACCGCGTGGCCGAAGAAATCTCGTCCAACGCGGATGCGACGGAATGGAAGTTCAAGATCCGCAAGGGTGTGGAATATCACAACGGCGCAACCCTGACGGCTGAGGATGTCGTGGCCACCCTAAAGCGCCACACCGACGAAAAGTCGCAGTCGGGGGCCTTGGGCATTGTCAAAGGCATCAAGGACATGAAGGCCGAGGGCGACATGGTCACCCTGACGCTGAACGCCGCAAACGCCGACTTGCCCTTTCTGATGGCCGATTATCACCTGATCATCCAACCCGGTGGCGGCGTGGACAATCCCGCCGCAGGCATCGGCTCGGGCCCCTACAAGATCACCGAAAACGAGGCCGGTGTGCGCACCGCCTTTGAAAAGCACGCCAACTACTGGGACGCCAACCGCGGCTTTGCCGATCAGGTCGAAGTGCTGTCGATCAACGACAACACCGCCCGCACCGCCGCCATTCAAGCCGGCCAGATCCATATGATGAACCGCGTCGACCCCAAGATCGTCGAAATGCTGGCAGGCAACGCCGATGTTCTGATCGAGCGCGCCGCAGGCCCCGGGCATTACGTGTTCATCATGGAATGCAACAAAGCGCCCTACGACAACAACGACCTGCGCATGGCGTTGAAACTGGCGGTCAACCGTCAAGAGATGGTCGACAAGATCTTGGGCGGCATGGGCTCGCGCGGCAACGACTTCCCGATCAACGCCGCTTATCCGTTGTTTGACGATTCGATCCCGCAGCGCGACTATGACGCCGCCGCCGCGGCCGAGGCGTATCAGAAGTCGGGCCACGATGGCTCTCCGCTCATCTTGCAGGTCGCTCCGGGCGCATTCCCCGGCGCGGTAGAGGCTGCCCAACTGTTCCAAGCCAGCGCCAATGCCGCAGGCATTCCGCTGCAAGTGAAGCTAGAGCCCGATGACGGCTATTGGTCGAACGTGTGGAACGTGGCCCCCTTCTGCGCCAGCTATTGGGGTGGGCGTCCGGTGCAAGACCAGATGTATTCCACGGCCTATCTGTCGACCGCCGACTGGAACGACACCAAGTTCGTTGACCCGCATTTCGACGAAGTGCTGATCGCCGCACGGGGCGAGTTGGACCAGACCAAGCGCAAGGCGATGTATTCCGAACTGGCCCTTATCGTGCGCGACAACGGTGGGTTGATCTGCCCGATGTTCAACGATTGGGTCGAAGGACGGCGCAAGGAAGTGGGCGGCTGGATCGCCAACCCCGCCGGCTCGCTGATGGACGGCAAGGCCCTGTCGATGTGCTGGCTGAACGCCTGAGGTTCTGGTGCATCCTTTGATCAAACTCGTGGTCCAGCGCATTGCGCTGGGCCTGCTTTTGCTGCTGGCCGTGTCGGTCGTGATCTTTCTGGGGGTCGAGATGCTGCCGGGTGACACCGCGCAAGCCATCCTTGGGCAATCGGCCACGCCGGAAGCTTTGGCCAACCTGCGCGAGTCTTTGGGGCTGAACCAAAGTGCCGCGACACGTTATTTCACTTGGCTGGGCCATGCCGTGCAGGGCGACTTGGGCAAGGCGCTGACCAATCAGCAAGACATATCCCACGCCATCGGCCAACGCTTGGGCAACACGCTGTTTCTAGCCCTTTGCGCCGGAGTGATCGCGGTACCTTTGGCCATCGCCCTTGGCCTGATCGCCGCGCGCTACAACGGGCGCTGGCCGGATAAGCTGATTTCGGGCGTCACTTTGGCCACGATCTCGCTGCCGGAATTTGTCGCGGCCTATTTCGTGATTTTCCTGTTGACCCAAGTCATCCCAATTTTGCAGCCCGTGTCGATGGTATTCCCCGGCATGGGCTTTTTTGCCAAACTGCACGCCGTGGCCTTGCCCGTCATCGTGCTGGTCATGGTGGTTCTGGCCCATATGATGCGCATGACGCGGGCGGCGATTTTGAACGTGATGCAATCGGCCTATATCGAAACCGCCGAGCTGAAGGGCCTGTCGCCCATGCAAGTCATCTGGCGGCACGCCCTGCCCAATGCGGTGGCGCCCATCATCTCGGTCGTGGTGATCAACCTTGCCTATCTGGTGGTCGGCGTGGTCGTGGTGGAAGTGGTGTTCAGCTACAACGCCTTGGGGCAATATCTGGTGGATCACGTGGCCAAGCGCGATCTGCCTGTGGTGCAGGCCGTGGGCATCATCTTTGCCGCCGTCTATATCGGGCTAAACATTCTGGCCGACCTGATCGGCACCATCGCCAACCCGCGCTTAAGGCATCCGAAATGAGAATACCGCTTTCGGCCCTGATCGGGATGGTGCTGACAGGGGCCTTTGTGCTGGCCGCTGTCTTTGCCCCGTGGATCGCGCCTTATCCGATTGATGCGGCGGTGGGAAAGGTGTGGGAGGGCCCCTCGTCCCAATACTGGCTGGGCACTGATACCATTGGCCGCGATATCCTCAGCCGGTTGATCTATGGCGGGTCGGTGACGATCTTTGTGGCGCTGGTATCCTCGCTTTTGTCTTTCGGGATGGGGGCGTTCTTTGGCTTTCTGGCGGCCACGCGCGGCGGGTGGATGGATACGGGCCTGTCGCGGCTGGTCGATCTGATGATGGCGGTGCCCTCGCTGATCGTGGCCTTGGTCGTGCTGTCGGTGCTGCCCTTGAACCTGACGGTGCTGATCTTGGTGATGGGGGTTTTGGATTCCACCCGCGTCTTTCGCCTCAGCCGTGCGGTGGCCGCCGACATCGCCGTGATGGATTATGTCGAAGCCGCCAAGCTGCGCGGCGAAGGCCAAGGCTGGATCATCTTCCGCGAGATTTTGCCCAATGCCATGTCACCCTTGGTGGCCGAATTCGGCATGCGGTTTATCTTTGCGGTGCTGTTTATCTCGACCCTGTCCTTTCTGGGCCTTGGCATCCAGCCGCCGCTGTCAGATTGGGGCGGCATGGTGCGCGAGAATAAGGACGGGCTGGTTTACGGCAAAGCCGCCGCCCTGATGCCCGCGCTGGCGATTGCGGTGCTGGCGATTTCGGTGAACTTGGTGGCGGATTGGATCTTGCAGCGCACCTCAAGCTTGAAAGGGGGTCGCGGTGGCTGATCTTTTGACCATCAAGAACCTGCGGATCGAGGCCACGGCCTATCCGCCCGGCGAAGCCCCGCGCCAGTTGGTGCTGGTCGATGACGTGTCTGTCTCGGTGCAAAAGGGGCGCGTGCTGGGGTTGATTGGGGAATCGGGGGCCGGCAAATCGACCATCGGTCTGGCGGCGCTGTCTTACGGGCGCGGCGGGGTGCGGTTGACGGGGGGGCAGGTCTTGCTCAACGGTCGTGACATCCGCACGACAGGGGCCGCTGGCCTGCGCGCATTGCGCGGGCGCGAGGTGACCTATGTCGCCCAAAGTGCCGCCGCCGCCTTTAATCCCGCCAAACGGCTGATGGCGCAGGTGATCGAAACCTCGCTGCTGCACAAGCTGATGACACGGGAACAGGCAGAGGCCCGCGCTGTCGCGCTTTTCACCAAACTGGGCCTGCCCGATCCCGAAACCTTCGGGCGGCGCTATCCGCACCAAGTCTCTGGCGGGCAACTTCAGCGCGCCATGACGGCTATGGCGCTGTGCCCCAAGCCCGACCTTGTGATCTTTGACGAACCCACAACCGCGCTGGATGTGACGACCCAAATCGACGTTCTGGCCGCGATCAAAGAGGCGATCCGCGACACCGGCGTTGCCGCGATCTACATCACCCACGATCTGGCCGTTGTCGCGCAAGTGGCCGACGACATTCTGGTGCTGCGCCATGGCAAAGCGGTGGAATATGGCGCCACCGACCAGATCATCTCTGCCCCCAAGCAAGACTATACCCAAGCGCTGGTCTCCGTGCGCCGGATTGACCATGCCGAAAAGACCGCCGCCACCCCAATCTTGCGCGCCCAAGCCATCACGGCGCGTTATCGCGGCACCAGTTTTGATGTGCTGCAAGATGTGACGGTTGACGTGGCCGCAGGGCAAACCTTGGCGATCGTGGGCGAAAGCGGGTCGGGCAAATCCACCCTTGCCCGCGTGATCACGGGGCTTTTGCCTGCTCGCTCTGGCCAGATCACCTTTGACGGCCGCACCCTGTCGCCTGACCTTGCCGCCCGCAGCAAAGACGATCTGCGCCAAGTGCAGATGATCTACCAAATGGCCGACACCGCGATGAACCCGCGCCAAACCGTGGGCACGATCATTGGCCGCCCGCTGGAATTCTACTTCGGCCTGAAGGGCGATGCCAAACGCGTCCGCGTGCAAGAGCTGCTCGACCAGATCGAAATGGGCGCAGGCTTTGAAAACCGCTATCCTGCCGAACTCTCAGGCGGCCAGAAACAACGCGTCTGCATCGCCCGCGCCTTGGCCGCCAAGCCCAAGCTGATCCTGTGTGACGAGGTGACATCGGCCCTTGACCCCTTGGTCGCCGATGGCATCCTGAAACTTCTGTTGACCCTTCAGGCGCAAGAAGGTGTGGCCTATGTGTTCATCACCCATGATCTGGCCACGGTCAAAGCCATCGCCGACAAAATCGCCGTGATGTACCGCGGCAAAGTGGTGCGCTACGGCCAGAAGTCCGACGTTCTGTCCCCGCCGTTTGACGATTACACCGACCTTTTGCTCTCGTCAGTGCCAGAGATGAAAACAGGTTGGCTGGAAGCCGTGCTCAAAACCCGCAAGATGGAAAGTGCCGGCAACTGACCCTTTCAGACTTGCCCAAATATCCCCGCCGGAGGCTCTGCCCCCAATCACAGGTGCGCCCATGTCAAAACTGCTTCTGATCCTGCTGGACGGCGTGCCCTATGCCAATTGGCGCAGGCTGTTTGGCAATCTGGAAGGCTGGGTCGCCACGGGTGAGGCGCGGGTGTGGAAGATGCGCGCCGTGCTGCCGTCAACCTCGGGCACGTGCTATGCCTCGATCCACACCGGCTTGCCCCCGCAGGTGCATGGCATCTGGGGCAATGCGATAAGGCGACGGCTGGAATTTCCCGATGTGTTTTCGCAGGCGACCCAAGCCGGTCTGAAAACGGGTGCGGTGACCCATTCGTTTTGGTCAGAGTTTTTCAACCGCTATCCCTTCGATATCGTACAAGACATCGAATATGACGAGCCCGATGGCCCCATCACCCACGGTCGTTTTCACACCATGACCGGCGATAGCGGGTACAACCAGATGACCCCCGCCGATGCTGACCTGTTCGCCACGCTGACCATGCTGTGTGAACGCAAGGGGATCGACTACGGCATCCTTCACACCTGCACCCTTGACAGCATGGGCCACCGCTTCTTTCACGATTGCGCAGAAATGGACGACGCCTGCTACCGGATGGACGAGGCTTTGGCCAATTTTCTGCCGCGCTGGCGCAGCGCGGGGTATGAGGTGATCGTCACCGCCGACCACGGTCAAGACGCGCGCGGCCATCATGGCGGCACAAGTGATCTGCAACGTGACTTTGCGCTGTATTATTTTGGGTCAGCCGAGGGGCCCGCAACGAACATGGTCTTGGACCAGTTGTCGCTGGCGCCCACGATTTTGACACGTTTGGGCGTGCCTGTGCCGGCAACCATGCAAGTCCCAAGCTTTCTAGGCCTTTAGTCCGCCAGCCAAGCAACCAGATTTTTCGCAGAAAAATCGTGACCTCCGGCGGAAAGCGATTTTTCTGCGAAAAATCCTCACTGGGCGTAGGTCGCGCCCTCTTCATCCAACAGCGCCTTGATCTCGCGCAGGTGGAACTCGGCGGCACTGGGGTAATCTTCCCATTCCTGCGCGGTTTTCTCGGCGATGGCGTCCGACAATACCCGCAGCGGCCGTCCGGTTTGCAAGGCGCGGATGTAGGTTTCTGCCGCGCGTTCGAAATAGGTCAGGCGGTTGAAGGTTTCCGCCACGGTCTTGCCGATGATCAGCACGCCGTGGTTGCCCATGACCATCGTGGTGATCTTGGGATCGGCCAGCATATGCGCACAGCGCGCACCTTCTTCGGCAAAGGCCATGCCGCCATAAGACCCGTCCACCACATGCCGATTGAAGAACATGGCCGAGTTCTGGTCAATCGGCGGCAAGGTGCTGTCGGCCAGACTGGCCAGCACTGTGGCATGCATCGAATGCACATGCATCACACAGCGTGCATGGGGTAACGCGCGGTGGATCGACCCGTGCAAGCCCCATGCCGTTGGGTCGGGCGCATCTGGGCGGTCCATCGTGGTAGGGTCGTTGGCGTCAATCTCGACAAGGCTCGAAGCGGTGATGCGCCCGAAATGGCGCCCGTTGGGGTTGATCAAAAAGCGGGTGCCTTCGGGGTTGACCGCCAGCGAGAAGTGGTTGGCCACCGCCTCGTGCAGGTTCAGCTTGACGGTCCAGCGAAAGGCTGCGGCCAGATCGGTGCGTTCAGACCAGTGGGTCAGGTTGGCATGGGCGTTCATGAGGCATCTCCCTTTGGGTCTTCGCCTGCGGCGAGGGTTTGCAGCGCCCGCGTGATGCGGGCAAAACTGGCGGCGGCGCGGTCAACTGTGCGCCGCGCGCGCAAATAGCCGTGCACAAGGCCGGGTTCGACCACCCAATCGGCGCGGCCCCCGGCGTCTTGGATGGCCTGCGCATAGGTGCGGGCGTCATCGCACAGTGGATCACATTCCGCGCCGAAGGCGATGGTGGGGGGAAGGTCTGAAAAGTTGGTGTCTTGCAGCGGCGACACAGTGGGATCGCCCTTGGGCATCACCCCACCGTGACGTATCCCCGCATAAAACAGCACATCGTCGCGCGTCAGCATCGGGGCCTTGGCATGGGCCAAATAGCTGCCCGCATCGACATCGCCGCCAAGTCCGGGATAGATCAACACCTGCCCCAGAACCTGCCCCAGAACCTGCTCGGTGCCGCGCAGCGCATGGCTCACCGCTGCCGCCAAATTGCCCCCTGCGCTGTCGCCCGCCAACAAAACCGGCCCCTCTGCTGCCACGGCACGCGTCACGGCCAAGGCGTCGTCAAACGCCGCCGGATGCACATGTTCCGGCGACAGGCGGTAATCGGGGCAGATCACCGTCAACCCCGTGGCCGCGCGAATATCCGCACAGACGTCATCGTGGCTTGCAAGACCGCCCACCACAAACCCGCCGCCGTGCAGGTAGATGATGGCAGGCTGTGCCCCCGCAAAAACGCGGCACGCCACACCCGCAATCGGGCGGTCGTGCGCGGTGATCCCCTCTGGATACCCGCGATGGAACGCGCGGCACATTGTGTCGTAAATCGCCCGCTGCTCGGCAATCGACAAAGACGCCGCATCGGCGGGGTAAGCGTCTTCGCTGGCCTTGATAAAGGCCCAAGTTTGCGCGTCGATCAGCCGTTCATAGTCCATACCTGCCCCCTGCTGGATGCAGTCTTACAGATGTCGCGCCAAAAGCAAAGGGCGCGCACCGATCCGGCACGCGCCCCTTTTCGTTCAGCTTGGCCTTAGCCCAGCGTGATGTTGATCGCCGATTCGCGGCCATCACGGCCCGCTTCGATGTCAAAGTTGACGGCTTGGCCGTCCTTCAGCCCGCGCAGACCCGCACGCTCCAGCGCGGTGATATGCACAAACACGTCTTTCTTGCCGCCTTCCGGGGCAATAAAGCCGTAGCCTTTGGTTTCATTGAACCATTTCACGGTGCCCTTGGCCATCGTGAACACTCCTGTCATTTTGCCGCCCGCGAGATTGCGGCGGCCCGGCCCCGTCAGCTAAGAATCGAATGCTGTGGCCGAGTGTGGTGGCAGACAGGTCGATAGAGATAACGTCGCGGATTGGTTATCGCGGCAAGAGGCCTTGAAATCAAGAATAAATGCGTCAGGCCGGCGGGGGGCCTCACCTTGGATTGACTCAGGTCAAGGTGACTTGCCTGTTTTTTGGGCAAGGTCGCGTCAGCGCCCTATAAGGCCGTACCTGAAAGGACCCACCCGATGACCCCACCCATCCTCTGCCCCATCGACGGCACCGACCATGCCACCCGCGCCATCGAAACAGCCGCCGACCTTGCCCTTAAATCCGGCGCCGATCTGCTGCTCTGCGTGGTCAACGTGGCCCATGGCGGCGGTCGCGGCCCCTTGATCCATCATTGGAGCGAGTCTGACGCCCAAAAGATCCTTGATACCGGCTTTGCAGCGGCCAAGGCCCAAGGTGTCATCCCGTCAGGCACCGCGATCGTGATCGACCGCGAAGCCGCCAGTGGCATCGTGACCTATGCCGAGATGACCAAGGTGGGTCATATCGTCATGGGCACGGGGGACAAACGCGGGGTCTCTCGGCTGGTGCTGGGGTCGGTTGCGGCGGATGTGGCGGGTCGGGCGCATTGCACGGTTACGATTGCACGCTAGCGGCACATCAAGGCGGCGGTGCGCAAGGATTGGTTAACCAATCTGGGCTAGCCTTGCGCCATGCCCAACTACATCCGCCCTAAAATCACGGGATCGACCGTCTTCTTTACGGTCGCCCTTGCACACCGCAAAGACGATCTCTTGGTGCGCGAGGTGGATCTGTTGCGCGCCAGCCTGCGCAAGATCAAAGCAACCCATCCCTTCGACATTCTGGCTTTCGTCGTCCTGCCGGACCATCTGCATGCGATCTGGCGCTTGCCGGTGGGCGATAGCGATTTTTCCAACCGCTGGCGTCTGATCAAGCGCGAATTCACCGTAGCCCTTGGCCAGACACGCCCCAGAAGCGCCAGCAAAGTGAAGAAGGGCGAGGCGGGGCTTTGGCAACGCCGGTTTTGGGACCACCATATCCGCGATGAGGCCGACCTTCAGGCGCATTTGCGCTATTGCTGGTACAATCCGGTCAAACATGGGCTGGTGAGAAAGCCCTTGGATTGGCCGTTTTCGTCGCTGCACCGCGAGGTTGCTTTGGGCATGGCAGAGCCGGACTGGACCCACAGCAGCGAAACCGGGGCCTTTGGCGAGTAGGGTGGGTGTAACCCACCGCTACCACCGTGCTCTGGTGGTGTGGGTTGCACCCACCCTACCCGTGTCAGCTTTGTAGGGTGGGTGAAACCCACCTTAGCGTGAGAACTTCTTATACTTCACCCGCTTCGGCTCGATGCTGTCGGGGCCCAAGCGGCGGACTTTGTCTTCCTGATAGCGAGTAGGGTGGGTGTAACCCACCGCTACCACCGTGCTCTGGTGGTGTGGGTTTCACCCACCCTACCCGTGTCAGCCTTGTAGGGTGGGTGAAACCCACCTTAGCGTGAGAACTTCTTATATTTCACCCGCTTCGGCTCGATGCTGTCGGGGCCCAAGCGGCGGACTTTGTCTTCCTCATAGGCTTCAAAGTTCCCTTCGAACCATTCCACATGGGCATCGCCTTCAAAGGCCAGAATATGCGTGCACAGCCGGTCCAGAAAGAAGCGGTCGTGGCTGATGATCACCGCACAGCCCGCGAAATCTTCGATCGCGGCTTCCAGCGCTTGCAGGGTTTCCACATCCAGATCGTTGGTCGGTTCGTCAAGCAGCAACACATTCCCGCCACTTTTCAACAGCTTGGCCATGTGCACGCGGTTGCGCTCCCCGCCCGACAGGCTGCCGACCTTTTTCTGCTGGTCCGTCCCCTTGAAGTTGAAGGCCCCGCAATAGGCGCGCGAGTTCATATCGAAATCGCCCAACTTGATCACTTCCGCCCCGCCCGAGACCTCTTCCCACACGGTCTTGCCCGGTTCTAGCGCATCGCGCGACTGGTCAACGTAAGACAATTGCACCGTGGTGCCCAAGGTGATCGAGCCTTCGTCGGGCTGCTCTTGCCCCGTGATCATCCGAAACAGCGTTGACTTGCCCGCCCCGTTCGGCCCAATCACCCCAACAATCGCGCCCGGCGGCACGGTAAAGGACAGGTTTTCGATCAACAACCGCTCGCCCATGTGTTTTTTGAGCCCGATCACATCAATCACCTTGCCGCCCAGACGTTCGCCGTTGGGAATGATGATCTGGGCCGAGGTGGCACGTTCGCGCACCGTTTGGGTCGCCATTTCGTTATACTTGCTGATACGGGCTTTTTGCTTGGCCTGACGCGCACGGGCCCCAGCCCGGATCCATTCCAGTTCCTTTTCCATCGCCTTTTGCTTGGACTTGTCCTCGCGCGCCTCTTGAGCGGCGCGTTTGGCCTTTTGGTCCAGCCACGCAGTATAGTTGCCCTCGTAGGGAATGCCGCGGCCGCGGTCGAGTTCCAAGATCCAGCCGGTGATGTCATCCAGGAAATAACGGTCGTGGGTGACAACAAGGATCGTGCCCTTGTAGTCGATCAGGTGTTGTTGCAGCCAAGCGATGGATTCGGCGTCAAGGTGGTTGGTCGGTTCGTCAAGCAGCAGCATGTCGGGCGCATCAAGCAGCAATTGGCACAGGGCCACGCGGCGACGCTCGCCGCCCGACAGGCTTTCGACATCGGCGTCATCGGGCGGGCAGCGCAGGGCTTCCATCGCCACGTCGATCTGGCTGTCAAGGTCCCACAGGTTTTCAGCGTCAATCTCGTCTTGCAACCGCGACATTTCATCCGCCGTGTCGTCAGAATAGTTCATCGCCAGTTCGTTATAGCGGTCCAGTTTGGCAACCTTGGTCGCACAGCCCAGCTTGACGTTGTCGCGCACGTTGCGCGTGGCGTCCAGCACCGGTTCTTGCGCCAGATAGCCCACGCGGGCACCTTTGGCGGCCCAAGCATCGCCTGCGAAATCCTTGTCGATCCCCGCCATGATGCGCAGCAAGGTCGACTTGCCCGACCCGTTCACGCCCACAACGCCGATCTTTACCCCGGGCAGGAAGTTGAGCTTGATGTTCTCAAAACATTTCTTGCCGCCCGGATAGGTCTTCGAGAGATTGTCCATGTGGTAGACGTATTGATAATTGGCCATCTGCGCGCTCCATCCGAGTTTGGCTCTCATCTAAGGGAAAGGCCGCGCCGCTTCAACGCCGATTGCGGTTGACATGGGCGCAAGGTCGCCCTGAAATTGCGCTTTGGTGACGAAGGGGCCGAAAGACAAATGGTTGAGGGCTTTCCAGCGGCCTATCGGGGCATGGTCGTGGGCCTGCTGGGCGGGTCGTTTGATCCGGCCCATGCAGGGCATGTGCACATCACCCGCGAGGCGCTGCGGCGCATTGGGCTGGACCGGGTGTGGTGGCTGGTCAGTCCGGGCAACCCGCTAAAGGCCGACGCGCCGGCCCCGATGGCCCTGCGCATGGCGCGCGCGCGGGAAAAGCTGGGCGATGACCCGCGGGTGGTTGTTAGCGACCTTGAGTCGCGTCTTGGCACGCGGGCCACTGTTGACACCTTGCGCCGCTTGCAGGCCCTTTATCCCGGCGTGCGCTTTGTCTGGATCATGGGGGCAGATAACCTTGTGCAGTTTCACCGCTGGCGCAACTGGCGGCAGATCATGGCGCGCGTGCCCGTGGCCGTCATGGCGCGCCCCGGCGCAGGGCTGGCGGCGCGGCTTTCGGTTGCGGCACGCGCCTTTCGCGGGGCACGGGTTTTGGCACCGGATCTTTTGACCCATCGCAACGCGCCGGTTTGGTGCTTTGTGAACATGCCGCTGCATGCGGCTTCGTCCAGCCTCATTCGCGCGCGCGGCGAGTGGCGGCGCTAAGCCTGTTGATTTGGTGCGGGCTTGCAGTCTACGACTTGGGCATAGAGGAGCAGCACCATGGCATCAGCGAATTGGACGCGGCGTTGGGTCTTGGCGGGTTTGGGCGCGGGGCTTGCAGCGCCAAGCTTGGCTGCACCCCAAAGCGCCACAACCGCGGATCTGGTCGCCAAAGCCAAACTGACCGGCACCACCGGTTTTTGCCTGGCCGATGTCGCCACGGGGGAAATCCTTGACAGCTTTCATGCCTCTGCACCGGTTCCTCCGGCCAGTGTCGCAAAGACCATCACCGCGCTTTATGCGCTCGATGTATTAGGGGCCGATCACCAATTTGCGACCCAAGTTCTGGCCACCGGGCCGCTCAGCGGCGGCACTTTGGCAGGCGATCTGATCCTGTCGGGCGGCGGCGACCCAACGCTGGATACCGACGCCTTGGGCGAGATGGCCGCCGCCTTGGCCCGCAGCGGTTTGCGACAGGTGACAGGGCGCTTTTTGGTCTATGCCGGGGCGTTGCCCACGTTCGATCGGATCAGCGACGACCTTCCCGTCGAGGCTGCCTATGATCCGGGCCTGTCCGGCCTGTCTTTGAACGAAAACCGCGTCAATCTGGAATGGACCAAGGGCGCAGCCACAGCGCGCATGACCGCGCCCGGCCTGCACTATCTGCCACAGATCACGGGCATAAAGCTGGCCGTGGTCGACCGTGACACCCCCGTTTTCACCTATTCCGACCAAGGCCGCGAAAGCTGGACAGTCGCGCGCACGGCCATGGCCCAGGCCGGCAACCGCTGGTTGCCGGTGCGCCATGTCGCCCCCTATGTGGCCGAGGTTTTCGCCAGCCTTTGCGCGATGCAGGGCCTTTCACTGCCAAAACCTCAGATGATCGCGGCGCTTCCTGCCTCGTCACCGCTTCTGACATGGCCCAGTGCCCGCCTGTCGCCCATCCTGCGCGAGATGCTGAAATATTCCACCAATATCACCGCCGAAACGCTGGGGCTGGCGGCCTCTGGCGCGCCGTCGTTGCAGGCCTCTGCTCAGGCGATGCAGGCTTGGGCGGTTAAGGCTTTGGGCCTGACCGCCAGCTTTGTTGACCATTCCGGCCTTGGGGCAAAGTCGCGCGTCACAGCCGAAGGGATGATGCGCGCGCTCATGGCGGGCGAAAAGCGCCCCTCAGGCGCGGGGCTGCGGGCTTTGTTAAAAGAGGTCAGCCTTAAGGACGAAAAGGGCAGCGCCCTGATCGGCGGGCCGGTGAAAATTCACGCCAAAAGCGGCACGCTGAACTTTGTCTCGGGCCTTGCGGGGTTTTTGACCCAAGCCTCAGGCCGCGATCTGGCCTTTGCGATTTTCTCCGCCGATCCCGAACGGCGCGAGGCCGTGCCCGTCGATCAGCGCGAACACCCGCCGGGGCAAAAGGCTTGGATCGGTCGGGCGCGCGGGCTGCAAAACGGCCTGCTGCGGCACTGGGCCAGTTTGGCTTAGGGGCGCAAATGCCGCACCCGCGCGCCCCATTCGATGGCAGCGGCGTGCAGGCGGTCAATCGCCAGCTCCTCGCGCACCTCTTCCAGCATCCGCAGCTCTACCTCGCGCAGCGTGCCGTCCGCGGCGGCCACATCGCAGGCCAGCGCATAGGCGGTTTCATAAAGCCGCTCGGGCAGCGCGTCGCGGATCAGGCCGAACAGGGCGGCCAGCCCGTCTTCTTCCTCAAACAGGTCAAACACCGTCTGCGCGATCAGCCGAATGCGGTCGTTGTCGTAGTCGGCAAAGACCGGCAAATGGTGCACAATGCGCTGCATGGCCACCAGTTCGGTCGTGCGCATCTGCTCATCGGCCGCCGAAACGGCGATCATCACGGCAATCAGCGCATCGGGCGGCGACATCGAGGCGGGCGGGGCATCGAGCATAGGTCTTCCTTTCGCATTTCCCCCTGACAATATTGACGCCACGGCAGGTGGGCAATACAGGACGGGGGTCAAGAGCGGCATTGCGCCGCTCGTCTGGAGGACCCCTTTATGAGCACCTTGCGTGACGCCGCGATGAAGTCGAAAGCCTGGCCCTTTGAAGAGGCCCGCGCTTTGCTCAAACGCACCGAACACAAGGCGCATGACAAAGGCTATGTGCTGTTTGAAACCGGCTACGGCCCTTCCGGCCTGCCGCATATCGGCACCTTTGGCGAGGTGGCGCGCACCACAATGATCCGCCGCGCCTTCGAGGTGATCTCGGACATCCCGACCCGTCTGATCTGCTTTTCCGATGACGTGGACGGCATGCGCAAAGTGCCCGAAAACGTGCCCCAGCAAGAAATGCTGCGCCAGCATATGCAAAAGCCGCTGACCTCGGTGCCCGATCCTTATGGCGAGTTCAACAGCTTTGGCGACCATAACAACGCGATGTTGCGGCGGTTCTTGGATACCTTCGGCTTCCAGTACGAATTCTATTCCGCGACCGAATTTTACAAATCCGGCCGCTTTGACGACACGCTGCGCCTGTGTGCCGAACGCTATGACGCGATCATGGCGATCATGCTCGCCTCGCTGCGCGAAGAGCGCCAGCAGACCTATTCGTGCTTTTTGCCCATCCACCCCGAAACCGGTCGTGTGTTGTACGTGCCGATGAAAGAGGTGAATGCCAAAGACGCCACCATCACCTTTGACGACGAAACTGGCCGCGAATGGACGCTGCCTGTGACGGGTGGCAACGTGAAGCTGCAATGGAAGCCCGACTTTGGCGCCCGCTGGGCGGCCCTTGGGGTCGATTTTGAGATGTACGGCAAAGACCATTCCACCAACACGCCGATCTATGACGGCATCTGCACCGCGCTGGGGGGCCGTGCGCCCAACCATATGACTTACGAGCTGTTCTTGGATTTCGAAGGCCAGAAGATTTCCAAATCCAAAGGCAACGGCCTGACGATTGACGAATGGCTGACCTATGCCGCGACGGAATCGCTGAGTTATTTCATGTATCAAAAGCCCAAAACCGCCAAGCGGCTGTGGTGGGATGTGATCCCCAAAGCGGTGGATGAATACCACCAGCAGCTTAAAGCCTATCCGACCCAAGACATCGACGCGCAGGTCAACAATCCGGTGTGGCACATCCACGGCGGTCATGTGCCCGAGTCAAAGATGGTTGTCAGCTTTGCCATGCTGCTCAACCTCGCCTCGGTCGCGGGGGCCAAGGATGCCGCAGGGCTTTGGGGTTTCATCAAGAAATACGCCCCCGACGCCAGCCCGCAAACCCACCCCGATCTGGACGCCGCCGCAGGCTTTGCGCTGCGCTATTTCAACGACAAGATCGCGCCGAACCGCAGCTACCGGCTGCCCACCGACGCCGAGCGCGCCGCCATTCTTGACCTGCGCGCCCGTCTGGCGGCGTGGGATGGGGCAACCGACGAAGACAGCCTGCAAACCGCCTGCTACGCCGTGGGCAAAGACCACGCCTTTGACCCGCTGCGCGACTGGTTCAAAGCGCTCTACGAGGTGCTGATGGGTGCCTCTGAAGGCCCGCGCTTTGGCGGTTTTATCGCCCTGTACGGCATCCCAGAAACGATTAAGCTGATCGACAAGGCCCTGAACGGCGATCTTATCGCCTGATCTTTTCACCGAGGCGCAAATACTCCGCAGGGGGTGCGGGGGGGGCGCGCAGCCCCCCCGCGCCGGAGCCGCCGCGCGCCTTTCCCTTGGGTTTGACACAGGCGCTGCGCGGTCTAGCTTAAGCGCGTGGTCCAAGCGGAGCCTGCCCAATGCGCCTTATCCCCACCGCCTTTGCCCTGTTTCTTCTGGCCTGCCCCGCCTCAGCCCAAGAGGGGCCGATCCAAGCGACCATCCTCGCCCAGATCGAAGCCTTTGAAGCTAACGATTTCGCCCGTGCCTTCACCTTCGCCTCGCCCAACATCCACGCCCTGTTCGGTTCGCCCGAAGCCTTTGGCAAAATGGTGCGCGAGGGGTATCCGATGGTCTGGCGCCCTGCCGATGTCACCATGCTGGACCTGCGCTTTATCGGCGGGGCCTATTGGCAGCGCGTGCGGGTGACCGATGCCAAGGGGCGCAGCTTTTGGCTGGATTACCAGATGATCGAACGCCCCGAAGGCTGGCGCATCAATGCCGTGCAGATGCAAGAAGCCCCCGACGTCGGCGCATAAGCACCACCAGCATCCCTGACCGGAGATTTTCCGCCGACCTGTCGCAAATTTGCGACAGATGCGATCAGCGGAGTCGACAGGGTCTTTCCCGTCAGGCAATGATTGTGTCGAAAGAATGGCAAAAATGCGACGCTTCTGTCCGGTATGAGGGGTCAGGGAAAGCAGGAAAGCCTTGCTTGAAAACCACGACGCTCAGGGAGGGGTTTCATGAAGCTTGCCGAGGAACGGCACATTGCAGCCGACCCTGCGACCGTTTGGGCTGCGGTCTTGAACCCGCAGGTCTTGCAAGCCTGTGTTCCGGGCTGCGAAAGCCTGACAGGATCACCCGCCGACGGCTTCGAAGCCGTCGTGGTGCAAAAGGTGGGTCCGGTCAAAGCGCGCTTTAGCGGCACCGTCACCCTGTCAGAGATGAACGAACCCCACAGCCTGCGCATCACGGGCGAAGGCAAGGGCGGGGTTGCGGGCTTTGCCAAGGGCGGGGCTTTCGTGACCATGACGGCTGAAGGCACCGGCACCAAACTCACCTACGAGGTCGACGCCTCGGTCGGGGGCAAGATCGCGCAACTGGGCAGCCGGATCATTGACGGCTTTGCCAAGAACTTTGCGGAAGAGTTTTTCAACCGCTTCCAATCCGCCATCGAAGGGCCCGACCAAGAGGCCCCAGCCGACGCCGCAGAGGCGTCTGCCGACGAAGGCACCGAAGATACACCGAAAAAAGGCTGGTTCCGCCGTTTGATCGGCTGAACGCACAAGCAATCAGGGAGGATAAGATGACCAAAGTGACGATGACCGTGAACGGAAAATCCGTCTCGGCCGAAACCGAGGGGCGCACGCTGCTCTCCTCTTATCTGCGCGAAGGGCTTGGCCTGACGGGCACACATATCGGCTGCGACACCTCGCAATGCGGAGCTTGTGTGGTGCATATCGACGGCGTGGCGGTGAAAAGCTGCTCGGTCTTTGCCCAAGACGTGGCCGGATCGCAAGTGACCACAATCGAAGGCATGGCCAATGCAGACGGCAGCCTTGGCGTGATCCAGCAAGCCTTCCAAGACCACCACGGGTTGCAATGCGGCTTTTGCACCCCCGGCATGGTGATGTCATCGGCGGCCCTTCTGGCCAACAACGCCAAACCGACCGAGGCTGACGTGCGCCACGGGCTAGAGGGCAATATTTGCCGCTGCACGGGGTATCATAACATCGTCAAGGCCGTGATGGCTGCCTCTGGGCAGGATGTCGCCGCCGTTGCTGCCGAATAAGGGAGGGGATCAAGATGGCTAAGGATTTCGGAATTGGCGCGGAAGCCAAACGCACGGAAGATATCCGCTACCTGACCGGTGCGGGCAGCTATACCCATGACATCGACGTGCATGGCCAAGCCTATGCGGTCTTTGTGCGCTCTAACATGGCCCATGCGCGGATCAAATCGGTGGGCGCTGCGGCGGCCGAAGGGATGCCGGGCGTTTTGGCCGTGTTTACGGGCGAAGATTTCAAAGACGTGGGCGGCAATCCGGCTGGCTGGTTCATCGGCTCGCGCGACGGCTCGCCGATGAAAGAACCCAAGCGTCCGGTTCTGGCGCATGGCAAAGTGCGCCATGTGGGCGATGCTTATGCTGCCGTGATCGCGCAAACCTATATGGAAGCCAAAGACGCCGCCCAAGCCTTGGCAGACGCTTCGGAATTCGAAGAACTGCCCGCCATCATCGACATGGCGCAGGCCTTGGCCGACAGCTCGAACCGCGTGCATGACGAGATCGCCGACAACCAGTGCTTTGACTGGGGCTGGATCGAAGACAACCGCGCCAAAGTGGATGCCGCTATTAAGGCCGCCCCCCATGTCACCACGCTGGAACTGGTCAACAACCGCCTGATCCCCAACGCCATGGAACCGCGCGCCTCGATCGGCGAGTTCAATCCCGGCACGGGCGATTACAAGCTGACCACCACCAGCCAGAACCCCCACCTGACCCGCCTTCTGGTCGCGGCCTTTGTGCTGGGGATTCCGGAAAACAAGCTGCAAGTCGTGGCCCCCGATGTGGGCGGCGG
>Ga0114958_10000758_pt1 | contig 27127 bp, 15 predicted proteins | sample C_130208_EF_Meta_FD_89577 | JGI IMG/M metagenome (GOLD analysis project Ga0114958, IMG submission 89577) | Freshwater microbial communities from Lake Croche, Canada to study carbon cycling - C_130208_EF_MetaG | ecosystem: Environmental > Aquatic > Freshwater > Lake | place: Lake Croche, Canada... | reverse complement strand
TTTATACATTTTAGATTTTGATCAGTTCTTCCTATACAAAAAGAATGATAGTGTATGGATGGCCCACTCGCCTTATTGCTTTGTGGAGCCAATTGAGAAGCAAAAGGACCTGTCTGTTTTTGAGGTTGGCGTAGAGCAGCCATTGATTGGAAATCTTGTATACGTTAGTGATAAATTAAATATCCCTGCTGGTGCTTTGGTATCTTACCAGCCTGACACAGAGTACAGGTTTGATATTGACGGAAAAAAACTGTACAGAATGTTTGAGAAAAATATTTGCATTGTATTATGACAACTGAAGAATATAAATTAAAAATAATCAAGGCAGGAGAAATGGCTATCAAAGAACTTATTAAGGTTGCTGAAGAGCAAATCTTGACAGGTGATGAGGGTGATGTATCTGCTGACAAATTAAAAAATGCGGCAGCTACAAAGAAGTTGGCTATCTTTGATGCGTTCGAGATTCTATCAAGGATAGAAGAAGAGCGCAACATGATCACAGGTAATGTTCACATCCAAGAGAAAAAAGGTGGCTTTGCTGAGAGAAGGGGCAAATAATGCTATACACAATTGAGAAAGATATTATTAGTGCGAAGGTTATCGAGAAAGGTAACCTTACAAATAGCTGGAAGTATGGCCACAATGATAAATATGATGTTGTCATTATATCTAAGGATGGAACCATCGGTGAGATATATAACATTAATGGTGTTAATATAGCCTTGCCGGCTAAGCCTGAACAGGTTGAGAATAGAAGTAATCACTGGGAGGTCGTTGATTATCCTAAAGAATTACAAAGGATTAAGACAATCTTTGATTGGGATAGGACTGACAATAAGTTTAAAGCTAAATGGGATGATTACATAGATCAAGAATTCAATCGTAGAGATAATGGCTTCTGGTTTATTAATAATAGTATCCCGACATATATCACCGGCACACACTATATGTACTTGCAATGGAGCAAGATAGACGTTGGTCTACCTGATTTCCGTGAAAGTAACAGGATATTCTTTATATTCTGGGAGGCTTGCAAGGCTGACGATAGGTGCTTTGGTATGTGCTATCTAAAGAATAGACGTTCAGGTTTCTCATTTATGAGTAGCTCTGAGATGGTCAACCAAGCGACAATCACAAAGGATGCCAGGTTTGGTATCTTATCAAAGACGGGAGATGATGCAAAGAAAATGTTTACAGACAAGGTCGTGAATATATCTTTGAGCTATCCATTCTTTTTTAAGCCAATACAAGATGGTATGGACAAGCCAAAGACTGAGCTTGCGTATCGTGTTCCGGCATCTAAGTTCACAAGAAAGAGTATTGCAAAAGCTGAGGAGGATCACTTAGAGGGTCTTAATACCACAATTGACTGGAAGAACACAGGTGACAACAGTTATGACGGAGAAAAATTACGGATGCTCATTCAAGATGAGAGCGGAAAATGGCTTGCACCTAATAACATACAAAATAACTGGCGTGTAACCAAGACGTGTTTGCGTTTGGGTAGTAGGATCATTGGTAAGTGTATGATGGGTTCTACATCGAATGCGCTTGACAAGGGTGGTTCTAACTTTAAGAAATTATACGAGGACTCTGATCCAAGGAAGAAGAATGAGAACGGGCAAACCAAGAGTGGCCTGTATTCATTATTTATCCCAATGGAATGGAACTTTGAAGGGTATATTGACGAGTATGGTCACCCAGTGTTTAATACGCCATCTAAGCCTATTAAGGGTATTGATGGCAGAATGATTAAGATTGGTGTAATTGAGTATTGGAATAATGAGGTTGCGTCTTTGAAGAGCGACTCAGACTCATTGAACGAATTTTACAGGCAGTTCCCACGCACAGAGTCACACGCGTTCAGGGATGAGAGTAAGGCATCTTTGTTTAATCTTACGAAGATATATCAGCAGATTGATTACAATGACTCATTGATTAAGGACAGGGTCCTTACAAGAGGTTACTTCCATTGGAAGGACGGTGTGAAGGACAGCCAAGTTGTTTGGACGCCAGACAATAAGGGCCGGTTCCTTGTGTCATGGGTTCCACCAGAGAACTTAAGAAATAACTTTATAAAGCGAGGTAGTTTGTTCTATCCTGGTAATGAGCACCTTGGCGCGTTTGGATGTGACCCTTATGACATCTCAGGTGTTGTGGGTGGCGGTGGATCTAACGGATCTCTCCATGGTATGACAAAGTTCAGCATGGAAGATGCGCCAAGCAACCAGTTCTTCTTAGAGTACGTGGCAAGGCCACAGACGGCAGAGATATTCTTTGAAGAGGTATTGATGGCGTGTGTGTTCTATGGTATGCCGGTGCTTGTGGAAAATAACAAACAAAGACTATTATATCATTTTAAGAATAGAGGGTACAGAAACTTTGCATTGAATAGACCAGATAAGCCCACACACAAGCTCTCTAAGACAGAGAAAGAGATCGGGGGAATACCTAACTCATCTGAGGACGTAAAGCAAGCACACGCGTCCGCTATTGAGACATATATTGAGAAGCACGTTGGTATAGACTTTGAGAATGTTTATAGAGATTCTGACGAGATGGGATCGATGTATTTTACAAGAACACTTGAGGATTGGGCAAGGTTTGATATCAATAATAGAACTAAATTTGATGCAACAATTAGCAGTGGTTTAGCGATAATGGCAAACCAAAAGCACTTATATGTGCCAGAAAAAAAAGAATCAAAAATAAGCATTAAATTTGCGAGATACCAGAATGAAGGGTATAATAGCAGGATAATAGACAAATAATGGATCAAACAACTCAAGAATTAATAAGCCCAACATCATTTCCGAGTCAGTTGGCTACTGATGCAGAAAAAGCGTCCAAGGAATATGGTATTAAAGTAGGAAGGGCTATCTCTTATGAGTGGTTCAGAAGAGATACTAATTCTTGTCGTTTTTATAATCAATGGATTGAGTTTCATAAGCTAAGACTATACGCCCGTGGGGAACAGCCTGTACAAAAGTACAAGGATGAGTTAGCTGTTGACGGTGACTTGTCTTACTTGAACCTTAACTGGGAACCGGTTCCAATTATCCCTAAGTTTGTCGATATCGTTGTTAACGGTATGTCTGACAGAATGTATGCGGTAAAGGCATTTGCTCAAGATGAGTTAGCTGCCGGCAAGCGTTCAGGATACAAAGAGATGATTGAAAAGGACATGGTAGCAAAAGATTTCTTAGTGCAAACGCAAGAACAATTTGGTATCAATGCCTTCAATACAAATCCTAAAGATTTGCCAGAGAATGATCAAGAGCTTAACCTTCATATGCAACTTAACTACAAGCCTGCTATTGAGATTGCTGAAGAAATTGCGATTGATACATTATTTGAACAGAACAGATATCAAGAAATTAAAAGACGTGTTGATTATGACATGACTGTCTTGGGTATTGGTATGGTTAAACATACGTTCCAGGCAGGGGCCGGAATTAGGGTTGAGTATGTTGACCCTGCGTCTGTTGTTTATTCATACACAGAGTCTCCAACATTTGATGACTGCTTCTACTATGGAGAGATCAAGCAAGTTCATATTGGTGAGTTGATTAAAATTGACCCGACCATTACAAAAGAGGAGCTTGACAAAATATCTAAGTTAAGTAGTATCTGGTTCACTCAGTACAATATTATTAGACCATACAGGAACACATTGTTCGACAGAGATGTCGTAACATTATTATATTTCAATTATAAAACCGATAAGAAATTTGTCTACAAGAAGAAGTTTTTGGATAATGGTGGTACTCGTGTCATTCGAAAGGATGAAAACTTTAACCCACCAACTGGGACTGACGAAAGATTTGAAAAAATAGAAAAGAGAATTGACGTATGGTACGAAGGTGTCATGGTGTTAGGCTCAAGCTATTTGCTTAAATGGGAACTCAGTAAGAACATGGTTAGACCAAAGTCTGCTACGCAGTATGCTTTGCCTAACTATATCGCAATGGCCCCAAGAATGTACAAAGGTGTGATTGAATCATTGGTTAAGCGTATGATTACGTTTGCTGATTTGATTCAAATTACACATCTTAAATTACAACAGGTTATTGCTAAGGTTGTGCCAGATGGTGTATACATTGATGCCGATGGTGTTAACGAGGTTGACTTGGGTAATGGTGCAAACTACAACCCAGAAGATGCACTTAAGTTATACTTCCAAACAGGTAGTGTAATTGGTCGTTCTTACAATCAAGATGGCGAGTTCAACCAAGGAAAGATTCCAATTCAAGAGCTAAACTCAAATAGCGGCCAAGGAAAGATCACAGCGTTGATTAATTCGTACAACCACTACTTGAGTATGATTAGGGACGTAACTGGCTTAAACGAGGCGAGAGATGGCTCTATGCCTGATCCAAGATCGTTGGTTGGTGTACAGAAGTTGGCTGCGCTTAATTCAAACACAGCAACAAGGCATATCTTAGACGGAACATTGTTCATTACGAAGAGATTGGCTGAGGCATTATCTTGCCGTATATCTGACGTTCTTGAGTATTCAGAGTTTAAAGAAGAGTTTATAAACCAAATTGGTAAGTACAATGTTGGTGTATTAGAAGACGTAAAAGATTTATACTTACATGATTTTGGTATCTTTATTGAAGTATCTCCGGACGAAGAGGAGAAGTCTCAGCTTGAGGCTAACATCCAAGCGTCGTTACAACGTGACCAGATTGATCTTGAAGACGCTATTGATATTCGCGAGATTCGCAATATTAAATTAGCAAATGAGCTTTTGAAATTAAAGCGCAGAAAGAAACAAGAGCAGGACATGGACCGTGAGAAACAAAAGATGGAGATGCAAACGCAGTCTAATATCCAATCTTCTCAGGCAGCAGCACAAGCGAGCTTACAAAAGGTTCAGGCAGAATTCCAAGCTAAGGCGCAATTAAAGCAAGCTGAGTCAGCATTTGATATCGAGAAGATGAAGCAAGAGGCTCAACTTAAAATGCAGTTAATGCAAATGGAGTTTGAGATGAATATGCAATTGAAGGGTTTAGAAGTTAATGCTGCAAAGACAATTGACCAAGAGAAGGAAATGGCGAAGGATAAGCGTATTGACATCCAAAGCACACACCAATCAAAGTTAATTGAGCAGCGTAAGAAAGACTTGCCAGCCATTGATTTTGAATCAAGCGAAGACTCTTTAGATGGTTTTGATTTGGCTCAATTTGAACAAAAATAAAAATCACTATTTTTGTAGCGAAAAATTAATCAAATAAAATATATGGAGAATTTCACATCAGTAAAAGCTGTGAGTTTCGGTGAAGAAAAATCTGTTCAAGAAATTGAACAGGAGTTACTAGCCAAGCACGAAGAACAGCACCCAACAGAACAGGTAGAAGAGCCTGTTAGAATTGAAGAGCCAATAGTTGTGCCAGAAGCACAGCAAAGGGAACTTGAAGAGAATGACGTTCTGTCCTTTATTAAGAATAGGTATAACAAAGAGATTAATACTTTGGATGACTTGCTTCAAGAGAGAAATCAAAGTGAAGAGTTACCAGAGGATGTCTCAGCGTTTTTAAAGTTCAAAAAGGAAACAGGTCGAGGCATTAACGATTTCTTAAAAATAAACAGAGACGTTGATAACGAAGACCCAAATAAGTTGCTATTCGATTATTACAAGCAAAATAACCCTGACCTTGACGATGATGAAGTCTCATTTGAAATTGAGAATAAATTTCAATACGATGAAGACATGGACGATGAAAGGGATATTAAGAAGAAACGAATAGCACACAAACAAGAGCTTACAAAAGCGAAGGACTACTTTAACAAACTGAAGGACCAATACAAAGTTCCTCTTGAGTCAAGAGGTGCTGGGATTCCAGATGAAGAAAAAGAGCAGTACAACGCTTTTAAGCAATATGCCCAGAGTGCCAAAGAAGTTGAACAGGCGCAGAGAGAAAGAGCTGAATATTTCGCCAAGAAAACTGACGAGTTATTCTCTAATGAATTCAAAGGTTTTGGATTTAAAGTTGGAGATAACGAATTTGTTTACAAACCAGGTGAGACAGAAGCGATTAAGAAGGATCAATCTAATTTGACCGAGTTTATCAAGACATTCTTAGATGACAACGGTTTTATGAAAGATCCGGCTGCGTATCATAGGGCGATAGCAGTTGCCAGAAATCCGGAGGGCTTTGCAAAATATTTCTACGATCAGGGAAAATCTGAGGCAGTAGAGACAATCGCAAAGGAATCAAAGAACATAGATATGGGAGGTGTAAGATCCGTACCAGAAAATATGGGCAAAGGTGGATTTAAGGTAACTTCTCTTGACAATGACCATGGCAACAGATTAGTTATAAAAAGCAACAAAAAATAAAAAAAAAACAAAAAATAAAAAAATATGGCTGGTTCAGTATTATCGAGTCCGGGTTTCGCATTAACCCCCTCATCAGTAAAGGCAACATTGCCTACTAACTATATTACCAACTTCAACTTCTTGAACCAGTATCTTCCTGATACTTACGAAAAAGAATTTGAAAGATATGGTAATCGTTCAATTGCATCTTTCTTACGCATGGTCGGTGCGGAGATGCCAAGTAACTCCGACTTAATCAAATGGGCTGAACAAGGTCGTTTGCATACAAAGTACTCTAGTTGTACTTCTGGTGCTGCTGCTGGTTCCGCTACTGCTACTTGGACTGTTGCAGATTCAGGTATTACTGCTTGTAACTTCAGAGTAGGTCAAACTGTTTTCTTATCTCGTAACGCAGGTGGAACAGCAAGTGACAAAGCAATCATCACTGCTGTAAGTGGATTAACTTTCACTGTAGCATATTATGCTGCTGCTGGACAACAAATTCCTGTATCAACTGCATCTAGTGCATTTGTTTACGGTTCTGAATTCAAAAAAGGTTCTAATGGTATGACTGGTTCTTTGGAAGGGCAAGATGATATCTTCTCTAACAGCCCAATCATTATCAAAGACAAATATGAAGTTTCTGGTTCTGACATGGCTCAAATCGGATGGGTAGAAGTTACTACTGAGAACGGTGCTACAGGTTACTTGTGGTATTTGAAATCAGAGCACGAAACTCGTTTACGTTTTGATGACTACTTAGAGATGTCTATGGTTGAAGCAGTTCCTGCTGAAGCTTCTTCTGGAGCTATCGCAGTTACTGGTGACGTTGGAAACAAGGGTTCTGAAGGTTTGTTCTACGTTGTTAATAGCCGTGGTAACGTATGGGGCGGTGGAAACCCAACTGCATTAGCTGACTTCGATGCTATCTTGCAACGTCTTGACAAACAAGGAGCTATCCAAGAAAACGCATTATTCATCAATCGTCAATTCTCTTTGGATATTGATGATATGTTGGCTGCTCAAAACAGCTACGGTGCAGGTGGAACAAGCTTTGGTTTGTTTGACAATGACGAGAATATGGCATTAACTTTGGGCTTCAAAGGCTTCAAACGTGGTAGCTATGAGTTCTACAAAACTGACTGGAAATATCTTAATGACGCTACTTTACGTGGTGGTATTAATGGTGGTGTTGTAAACGGTGTATTAGTACCAGCAGGTTCTACTAGCGTTTATGATCAAGTGTTAGGTAAGAACGCTAAACGTCCATTCTTGCACGTTCGTTATAGAGCTAGCGAAACTGAAGATCGTCGTTACAAAACTTGGATTACTGGTTCTGCCGGTGGTGCAACTACTAGTGACTTGGATGCTATGCAAGTTCATTTCTTGTCTGAGCGTGCATTGTGCACCTTGGGAGCTAACAACTTCTTCTTATTCCGTAACTAATAAGTAATTAGCAATCAATAAATTAAGTGGGGTTAATAGCCCCACTTTTTTTTGTTTATATTTGCAATGTAAAATTTTAATCAAATGAAAAAACCAGAAATCAAAGACAGAGTGTACGTTCTGAAGGACGGATCACCTCCATTATCATTTATGTTGCCTTCTCGCAACACCAAGCGTTTTCCTTTATTACACTTCGATGAGGAAACAAATACCAATAGAGCGTTAAGATATGCCAGAAACCAAAAGTCTCCTTTTGAGGACGAACAGGATGGTAACTACATCTTAGAGCCAATTGTATTTGAAGATGGCGCATTGGTTGTCCAAAAAAACAATCCTGTATTACAAAAGTTTTTAGATTTACATCCATCAAAAGGAGATATTTTTGAAGAGTTTGATCCAGAAAAAGAAGCTACTGAAAATCTTGAGTACTTAAACTTTGAACTTGATGCGCAAATTGCAGCAAGAGAAATTAGCATTGATACAGCAATGGCAGTATTGCGTGTGATGATTGGTTCTCGTGTAGAAAACATGACATCGCAAGAAATCAGAAGAGATATTATGGTATATGCTAAAAACAATCCAGAAGAGTTCTTAGAGATGATTGACGACTCTGACTTACAATTACGAAACAAGGCAGCTAAGTATATTGAGATGGGTTATTTGCAGTTTAGAAATGCACAAAGAGACATCTTCTTTAACCTTAAAGACAATAAGCGTAAAATGATGAGCGTTCCTTTAGGGGAAGAGCCAATCAACGCGATGGCAGCATATTTCAAAACCCAAGAAGGTATTGAAGTAGAAGAGAGCCTTAACAGGATTAGTCAAGAATAATTATTATATTTGCATACAATTATGAACAAATTTTTAAAAATCGAGGCATCAACTACCGGAACGGTATTGATCGGAACTGACGGCATTGGCTTAGTTTCTAAAGCTTCTAACACAACTGTTACGATTGCGTATACTGCGGGTAGTACTGCTTCTGACCTTCTTACAATCACTCACACAAGTGATACAACTTTTGCAACAGTACAATCAATCATTGATGCAATTATCGCTGTACAAAAGCCAAACGCTGCACCTTTGCAATTTATTGCACCAACATTGCCAAGTGGTATAGCTATTTCTACTGTAGCATTAGCTTAATTTTTTCTTTCTTTCATTCATTAAAGTAGCAGGGCAAGTCCCTGCTATTTTTTTATTATCTTTGCGATACAATGATAAATAACGTAAGAAATACCGTAATGTTCTTCCTTAACAAGGATAACAATGGATATCTTACTCCTGATGAGTTTAATGCATTTGCCAGACAAGCACAATTAGAAGTATTTGAAGATATGTTCTATCAATACAATAAGTGGCTTGTTAAGAGGAATACAGGGGTATCGTATAGTGGCAGCTCGGACATTGCCAAACTTTTGTCTGAGAGTATTGATAAGTTTTCTACCAGCGCTGCATTAACATATTCTGCCGGCATATACAATTTGCCTACAGATGTATATAGCGTAACAAATGTATTGTATAGCTTTAAGGATGTTGAAAGAATTGAGAAAAACAAATTGCCTTACTTTTTGTTTTCTAACCACACAGCTCCAACGACATACTATCCGGCATACTCACAAGCTGGTACAACTATAACTGTATATCCATCAACGATTCAGACTAACGTGTCAATTGTTTACAATAGATACCCATTAGATCCGAAGTGGACTTATTACACAGATCCAGCAACGCAAGCGCCATTGTTTGACCAAGCGGCTCCAGATTATAAAGACTTTGAAGTGCCTGATATATTTCAGAACGACTTGATTATAAAGATATTGAAGTTTGCTGGAGTTACTATTAGAGAGAATGAGATTGTTGCTGTAGCAACTGCGGAGGAACAAAATAATCAACAACAACAATAATGTCAACAAACCAAGAATATTACAACGACTCAAACCTTTGGGGTGAAGGGCAGAATACAACATTGGCTGATATTGTCAACAACTTCATGCTTATGTATGTTGGGCCTGACAAATTGATTGACAATGCAACGCGTTATAATGTGTTGTTCCATGCAAAGAGAGCATTGCAGGAGCTAAACTATGACGCATTAAGAAACAAGAAGGTTCTTGAGATGAAGGTAAAGGATGATTTGAAGTTCATCTTACCTCCTGACTATGTTGACTATATTAGAATTTCTTTAGAAGCGAATGGTGTGTTGTTCAAGTTAACAGAAAACACAACTGTTAATTATGCCAGCGCATACTTGCAAGACAGCAAAGATGATTTTATCTATGACCAAGACGGTAACATTCTTACTGGTCAATCTGAATTAGATATCTCACGCATCAAGAACACAGCAATGGAAATTGCTTACATTGATGGATGGTACTATGGAAGAGAGGGTTGGTTCTATGATGGCTACTGGTATTTTAGATATGGAATTGGCGGACGCTTTGGTATGGAGACAAGTGAAGCAAATGTCAACCCTAAGTTTGTAATTGACAAAGCATCTGGTGTGATTAACTTCTCTTCAGCTGTATCAGGCAGATTGATTGTGCTTGAGTATATCTCTGATGGTCTTGAGAGCACAGATCCATCACAATTAAAGGTTCACAAGTTTGCTGAAGAGTTTATTTACTCTTACATCAAATGGTGCATTCTAAACAACAGAATTGGCGTTCAGGAGTACATTGTAAGGCGCGCAAGAGAAGAGAAGTCAGCGATGCTAAGAAATGCTAAAATTAGATTGAGTAACCTTAAGCCAGGAAGATTATTAATGGTTCTTCGTGGTAGAGATAAGTGGATTAAATAACTATGGAATTAAAAAGAAACTTTGCCGCTGGCATAATGAACAAAGACCTCGATGAGAGGCTTATACCTAATGGCCAATATAGAGATGCCAGAAACATCCGTGTAGGTACATCTGACTCAACCAATGTTGGTTCCGTGCAGAATGTAATGGGTAACACCAAAGTGTCTGGATTAAGGGCCGCGGCATTGGCTATGGGCATAACATTGCCAGGTACATATACAACGATTGGTTCGTATGTTGATCTGGCAAACAATAATATATACTATTTTGTGAAGGGCATATTTAATATGGTTGTGAAATACCATGAGAATGCAAACGGAACAGGAGAGACATATATATTGTTAATAGAAAGCGTTGGTAGAGCTCCGGTTGAGTATTTGAAGTTTAGCACTAATAATTTAATTACTGGCGTTAACTTGGTTGATAATTTATTGTATTGGACAGATGGATTAAACCCACCAAGAAAAATAAATGTAACAAGAACATATGCCTTAGATGGGTTTACAGACAAAGACATCTCTGTGATCTTGGCTCCTCCATTGAATGCGCCTACAATTGTAATGAGCAATGATGGTACTGACGTAAATAATATCAGCGAGAGATTTATAAGGTTTGCTTATAGATATAAGTACCTTGATAATGAATATAGTGCATTATCGCCATTCTCTGATGTTGCATTTTTTCCTAAGGTATTTTCATATGACTATGGAACAGGCAGTAATAAATCAATGGTCAATGCAAACAATACTGTTGATATTACTTTTGACTTTGGAGACAGCAATGTAAAAGAGGTTCAGTTAATATTTAAGGACAGCTATTCATTGACGGCAAACATTATTGAGAACATAACCAAGGCGACAGCTTTATCAAATAAGTTTAAATTTCAAAACAACAAAGCTTACGCTGCTTTGCCAGAAGATCAATTGACAAGGTTGTTTGACAACGTGCCATTGAAGGCAAAAGCACAAGAGTATATTGGTAACAGATTATCTTATGGTAACTACACTCAGTTCTATGATATCGCTGACTGTAATCAAGTGCCTATCAATGTTAGTCTTAAGGCTGAATTGAATTCTATACCGGTAGTAACTAAGGGTGTTCCAAGAAAAACATTTAAAAGCGACAGGGATTATGAGTTAGGGATTGTGTATTTAGATGACTATGGCAGAATGACAACTGTTCTTACCTCTGATGGGAACACGGTTCATGTGCCAGCTAGTGCGTCTACAGCACAAAACTTATTGAAAGTAAAGGTAAATAACTATGCTCCTTGCTTTGCAACAAAGTATAGATTCTTTATAAAACAAAACAAATCAGAGTATTATAACGTATTCCCGGTTGATTATTTTCAAGATGGATTATATACTTGGTTCTTAATCCCTAAGTCAGATATTGACAAAGTACAAAAGGATGCTTACTTAACAATTAAGTCTACTGAGTCTGGAGCAACTGGTTCTGCTGAAAGATACAAGATTATTGAAGCAGACATGAAGGCGGTAAATTTCTTAAATAACTCTCCAACAACTCAACCTGAAGGATTTTACATTAAGATTAAATCTGAAGGATCTTTATTTAATAAAATATCCAGGTCTGAAAAAGTTTTTGAAAACAAAGGACAAGCAAATAATAGAGATACTTTTTATCCTGAAGTAACTCTTGGATTTTATCAGGGATATACGGCAATAGAAACTCCAGTATTTTACGGAACTGGCAATAATAAGCTTACTGCCATACCTAATTACAACGGAGCTAATGACGCTAGATATGTTGTTAAAATAACAGGAACAAATACAGCTGGTATAAGCACATTTAGTTATTTTTTGTTTCCTAATTTATCTACACCAATTGAATCAAACATTGCTGTAAACAAAGATAGCGTAGGATTGAAGAAAGGTAATCTTTTAAAAGATGCCTCTGGTAGATCCGTAGGCCTTATTATATTTGGATCAACATCTGGATATACAATTGGGGATTCTTGGAGAATAAATTGTAGAAGTGATTCTGGGGGAACCAATGTTTTTGGAGGACCTATTAACTTTAAAACAATTAATCAAAGAGATGGTGGTTTTGCTCATTTAGCTTTAGATAACATAAAAGCTGGAGATACTATTAGAATAGATGTATCTGAAAGCGAAGGCGCAGCAGATCAACCAGAACAAACATTTATTGCTTCTTCTGATTATATAAATATTGAAGAGTGGTTTTATGAAGATCAGATTTATACTAAATTCAAACAATATTCTGAAGACGGAGTAAATCATGGTTCATTTAATGTTTTCTTTAGAAAATATGGATATGGTTTATCGCCAAATCCTATTCAAATGTATATCAAAGGATATGATGTAAATAGTCAAAAAGATTTTTCAAATGGAGGTGGTTATAATTCAATTCCTCAAAATACAATTACATTTAAAATTACTTATATTCCTGCTGGTCAATCCCCTATAGTACTTGAAACAATTGGAAAGGATAATAACTCTGAGATATTCTATGAGATACCAACGACATATCCTATTGTAACTGCTTCCGATGGAGTTACAAAGCTTCATAAGTCAAATATTTCTGGAGATGTTGGTCAAGTATTAAATGGTATTGCAACATTGCAGATTAATGACTTTAATGCATTCTCTTTTGGTAATGGGGTTGAGAGTTATAGAGTTAGAGATGATTTTAACCAGCCTATTATGGGGAATACTCCAAGAGTTAACTCATACATTTCTAACTATGCGCAAAGCAATGCGAAGTCTGGCATTACATATTCACAAATATATCAGTCTGAGACATCTACTAACAGATTGAATGAGTTCAACTTATCGAAAGCTAACTTCAAGTTTTTGGATAGAGCATATGGCTCCATTCAAAAGCTGCACTCAAGAGATACTGACTTAGTTGTATTTCAAGAAAATAAAGTATTTAGAGTTCTTTACGAGAAAAACTTACTAAGCGATGCTATTGGCGGAGGCGCAATATCTTCTATTCCTGAAGTACTTGGTACCCCCGTGCCTTATATGGGCGAATATGGTATTAGCTTGAACCCTGAGAGTTTTGCGAAGTGGGGATCTGACATCTTCTTTACTGATGCCAGAAGAGGCACAGCGATGAAGCTTGACGAGTCTGGATTGTTTGAGATATCTTCTCAAGGCATGAGAGACTGGTTTAGAGATTTATTCTCAAGTGGGCCAGACACACAAAAGATTGGTGCATATGATCCTTATGATGCCGTGTATGTATTAACAAGCAACACAAAGACTGTGAACTTGTGTACATACTCTGTCAACAAAACAGTTTTCTTCATCGAAGGAACTGCCGGAACGTATGACACATTTATTATCACTGCATCTCAGAACTGGACTGTGTCATTGATTGACAATGGTTTTGGAACTGGATGGGCTACGCTTTCTCAAGTTGCTGACACAGGTAATAAGCTTATTAAAGTTACGCTTACGTCAAACATTGGTGCCGGTGCTTCAAGGTCTATAAGGATTAGAGTGAATGCCTGCGGAACATTCCAAGACGTGATATTGACTCAGTCTAACAAGCCTGCTGTTATTAAGACAGTTGTGGTTGCTAATGGTGGTCAAATATCTCAACGTGGCGCACAAACACAACAGAACGTGAATTGGACAAGCTCAGGATCATCAGGGGCTTTGTACTCAAACGTAGTAATGCAACCAACTGGATTGTCATTATATTCTCAAAGCGTTGGCGTGGTAGGACAGGGCAATATCCCAGCGATTGGAGATACTGTTACACTTACATCTTACACCGAACCTACAAACGCACAAGGATCCAATATAAAGATATTTAATCCAAGCTTGGGTAACAAAGTATATTCGTTAGATACAAATGCAACCTATGACCCTGCAAACGTAGATTCATTGATTGCAGCATCTACTGAGATTACACCAGTTTATAGCGCAGGAGTTTACAATGCAAACTTTAACTATGCAGCGAATGGTACTAATTTATACTTAACTTGGGACTATAGAAACAAAGTAAACATTCCAAGTGTTGGATCGTCTACATCATCTGGTACATTGAACCCTGAAATTATTGAGCTTAACTATGGTTCAAGCGTAGGGAATGTGCAGTTAAAATACAACGCAGGTGTTGGTGCTTCTAGGTTTGTTTTGTATGATGCAAACAACAACTTAATAAATGATAGTGGATATGTTGGACTAAACAGTTTAGCAAACTATAATGCATTGGTTGCATTGGGCGTTGACAATATAAACTTAAGCTCACCGTACAATGGCTCCGTTAATAATGGTGTAGGGTTCTTGACACAAGTTAAGCAAACAACAGGAAGTTATTTCTTGTATGTTTACTCTCCTATTGCCAGCACAACATGGTCATTCCAAACATACGCAACTACACTGAGGTCAATTGCAATGGGGACAACGCCTTATACTACTTCAGCACTTGCGTGCGGAGGAAGCACAAGTACAACTATATATTATAATGGACAAAATAGCATACCTTCTGAAGGAAACATTATTTACACTAATTCTACCGGAACAACATTGTTTGCTGGAGACAGTAAGTATTACTATATCTCTGGTTATGCGTTAATGATTGATAACTTTGGTGTTGTTCTATCAGTAACCGCTTGCGGATGTACTGAAGTTGCTGTACCAGTTGTTATTCAAGGCAATGTAGAATTCATCCAAGGTAATGATGTAAGCATTAAAATAGCTGCAACAAATAACCCGACAAGTTTTGCTGTGTCAACTACATCGTCTAACTATGCCATTGATGGTGGAATAGTTGGTGGCGTTGTTACTGGTCAGAACCCAAATACATTATTGTATGAGAATGTTGTGGTTAATGTTGGTCAAGTTCTCTATAAATGCTATGTTACTGGTACAATATCAGTTGTAACTGGATCAGACGTAACCTTCTCGCTAGTAGGTCCTTGTCAAAACAATAGTATGCCAGCAGGGTTAACACTTGACACTGCAACAGGATTAATTTCTGGGACAGCGTCTGGATTTGGGCAATATAACTTAACTGTGACAGTAACTAATTGCGTAGGAACAAGTACACCAAACACATTTACAATCACTGTCAATAATCAACCGGTAAATTATGTACCTATTCAAGTGGATAAGGTTAATAATCAAGTGAGCGCATCATTGTGCTGCGCTATTGCTGTGCCTACATTTGTCACTATGTACTCAAATGGATACACAGTATTCCCAAGGGTTGATGACATTGTTTACGAAGATCAAAATGGTGCTACGCCATTGGCAGGCAATAACAAATGGTACTTAATAAACAATGGTCAGGCAATAAAGGTTGATAATATTGGTAACGTAGTTGACGTATTTAATTGCGGAACCACAACGACCACTACTACTTTGCCAGCAGGTAATTATTATAGCGCAACATTGTGCGGTACTACATACAGTGACATATTGCTAGATGCTTATTCTCAATCAATATCAGTAGGAAATGTATTGAAGTCGTCTGACGGAAACTGCTGGACAATCACTGCGGCTGTATCAGCTCAGCCTTATGGGTATTTAATTCCTAATCCAAGAGTTCTTTACGCAAACTGTGCAACGTGTATTGGTACAACAACTACCACGACGACTACAACAACCACAACAACGACTGCGCCTGTATTCACTGGATACCTTATGGATTTAACGGGATATAGCACTCAGTATAGTTCTTGTTCTTTAGGTGTAAACTCAACTACATTTTACCATAACGGAGCTAGCGCATATCCTGCGCTTGGAGACTTCATCTATACCAACTCAATAGGTACTTTGCCGTTCAATGGATTGAATAAGTGGTATTATGTAAATGAAGGCGCAAACAAATACGCCTTACAGATATCTATTACAGGATTAGTTCTTGCAAAGTATAACTGCGCAACCACTACAACAACTACAAGTACAACGACAAGTACAACCACGAGTACAACAACAAGTACAACTACAAGTACAACAACCACCACAACAACAGCGCCTCCTGTTTACAATGTAAGCTTAGCGTTTGGATTAACGTCTGGCGCATCATGTGCGTCAAGCGCATTCACTGGATACTACTATACCAATAACTTTGGCTCTACAGGATCTTTATACACCAATGCTGGAGGAACAATACTTGCGCCCTCTGGATGGTATAAGAGAGACTTAGGTGGAGTATTCGCAACGTTTCAGTGGGACGGCACACAATGGATATCAGCACTAGATTGCCCTTAATCTATCTCTCAGCCCAACCTGCCACGGATTATTATGCCTGGCAGGTTGAGGTTTACTTAAATAACTTTACATCTATGGGAATAGATGAGAAGGATATTTATGTTGTCGCAGCCATAGACATTGATTTGCCGGCATCTTGGCTGAGATGCCAGAGAATGTATCCAAAAGTAAATTTAATTTACGCAGAGGACACGAGAGATAACAAAGGTTATGCGCCATCTATACAGCCGCATATATTAAAGAAAGTGTGTCACAAATTTCCAGATAACTGTGACATCTTTTATCACGATTGTGATTTTTTATTTACAAGGCCGATGAATTTTGATACGCATAGATACGATAATATCTGCTATTTATCCGATACGATAAGTTATATTGGCGCAAAGTATATCAAAAGTAAGGGCGAAGATGTCTTCTTAAAAATGTGTGAGTTAGCTGGCATTGACCATCATATTGTTGAAGCCAACGAAATGATGAGCGGTGGTGCACAAAAACTACTGAAGGGCGTTGACGCTGATTACTGGCAAGAGGTTGAGGATATTAGCAATGCGCTGTACTTTGGCCTTGGAGAACTAAAAGATAAAAAGAAACACGGTGACCCTTACGGTGTGCAGATATGGTGTGCCAGTATGTGGGCCGAGCTATGGTGTTTATGGAAACGAGGCATAGAAACTAAAGTTGTGCCAGAGTTTGACTTTGCATGGGCAACGTGTGGCGCACCAAGATGGGACAAAGTTAGCTTTTATCATAATGCCGGAGCCATAGATGACAGCACTGGTATGTTTGTAAAGGGCAAATATGTCAATGTAGATCCAATCGGATTGGATATAAAAGGATTAGATCCAAACAGGTGTTCTTACTTGTATTGGAGGTGGATTGAGAACTCCGCCAAAAAAAGATTAAATTTGCAGTAATGGCGAACTATACATTAACATACTCTCCCGTCTTGGCTGGATGGACATCATTTCATTCTTACTTTCCTGATTGGATGGCAAATATGAATAACAACTTCTACACGTTCGTTAATGGCGAAATATGGAAGCACAATACCAATTCAGTACATAATAACTTTTATGGGACGCAATACAACTCTTCTGTAAGAACAATATTCAACGATGCGCCTGACGAACAGAAGATGTTTAAGACATTGCATCTTGAGGCAAGCGATAGTTGGGGAGCTCAAGTTTTATCTAATCTTGGATCCGGCAATATTAACAATGATAACTTTGTAAAAAAGGAAGGGATGTGGTTTGCTTATATCCGCAGAGAGGACAATGAGTCGAATACAGTGTACTTATCGGCTCAAGGAGTATCTGAAGTTTTGCTTGTTTCTTCTGGCGCTGGCTTTGTAGACATTACATTTGCCGGAAAGGTTGGAGACAATGTCAATCTAAATAGCCCTGGTAGATTTAGCGGTGACATCATTTATAGAATCAATGGATCATTAGCCGCAAAAGCAAAGTGTGGTATGGCATCTACAAAGACATACAACCCTGTAACAAACAGGACAGTTATACGAATTATTGCTGACGCAACAGGAACTCTTGTTGCGCCAACTGTAGGCGACTTTATTTTGTCCGTAAAGAATTCAGTATCAGAATCATTTGGACTAAGAGGCTATTATATGGATGTACAATTAGATAGTACAAACACTGATTCTATAGAAGTTTTTCAAGTATCTTCAGAAGTATTTAAAAGTTACCCTTAATTTAGTATCTTTGCATTAATATGAAGTTTGAAACAAGAGTCATTTCAGAATCTGATTACGAGAACATTTTAAAGAAATGGTGGAAAGATTGGAGATGGGATGCCCCTGCGAGAGATTTCTTACCTTTTAATTTAGAAGGAGTTATGGTTTCAAAAGATGGCGTAGATATCTGTGCCTGCTTTTTGTACATGACAAACTCAAAGATTTGCTGGTTAGAGTTTATCGTTAGTAACTTTGAAGTAAAAGATAAAGTATTGAGGAAGAATGCGTTAGCGTATATGATTGAGGTTGTGAAAGCAATGTCAGTCTTATCTGACAAAACATACATCTACTCGTCAATGAAGAACCCTTCATTGATAAAAAGCATGAAAGAATTTGGCTTCTTGGAGGGTTCTACAGGATGCACAGAATTAGTATTTATAAAACAATAAAACATGGCTGCATTAACATCTACATTGGTTGCAGGAGCTGGATTGGCTCTTAACGCATATCAAACATACGAAGGAGTACAACAAGAGAAGGCTGCTGCTAAGTCAGCTGCTGACATTGGAGCACAACAAAAAATGTTGGCTGAACAAAACAGAGTTGCTGGCGTACAAGTGCCACAACTTGGTTATCAGTTAGCGCAACAATCGGGTGCTCAAAGAACAGCGAATCAGGTGCAGGCATTACAAGGTGCTGGCGCTGCTGCTGTATTAGGTGGCTTGCCAGGTGTTGGCCAGCAAGGTACTGCGCAAGACTTACAGTTGGCCGCTCAACTTGATCAGGCTAAATATGAGAGAGATACATTTGTTGCACAACAAGAGCAAGCGATGCAAGCTCGTAAGATTGCACAACAAAATGACTTCTTAACATCTCAATTACAAGGAGCTCAAATGGCAAGAGCACAAGGTCAGGCAAATATTAACGCTGGTCTTACTGGTGCTGCCGGAACTATTGGAGAATTGGCTGTTCAATATGAGAAGAATAGACCATTGTATGAGAAAGATAAAACTCCTGCAAAAACAATAAATACCATTGCAACAGAAAAACAACAATCAGTAAATCCAGGTATTTTAACAGGTCCGGAGAGTGGTTTAGTTACGGCTACAGAAGCTGGATTGTCTGCTCCTGCTCCAAGACTTCAAGCAAAATATTGGGAGAATTCACAATACAATCCTTTGGCTACATTTCAAAGAAACCCAAATATTGGTCAATCAGTTAGCCCATTTCAAAGCACATATGATAATGATTTGTTTGGCGCATATAATCCATTCGTAAAATAATTATGGCAGAATATTCACAGTATCAAGCCACGAACCCAATTGATTGGGGTAATATAACGCAGAACATATTAGAGAAACTTGGCAAAGTAGAAGAAGATAGAGAAGCGAAAAGAGTTGAGCTAGACAAACAATACTCTGACGTAGTATCTATTGTAGATAAGTATCAAGGATCTAAGTCTCCTACGTTCAACCAGTTTGTAATGGATGGCGCAAACAATGTAAGGAATTCTTTGTATGAGCAAAACCAATTGCTTAAAAGAGGAATGATTACTCCAAGCGAGTACTCAAGAATTGTATCAACCACGAGAGATGGCTGGTCAAGGCTTGCTGACTTGACTAAGCAGTACGATGCAAACTATGAGGAAGGATTAAAAAGAATTGAGGAAGGTAAAGCTGCCGGTCAAGAACTATATCAAAGACAAATGACAGCTGACTTGCTTAACTTAAAAGGCAAGACTACATTTATCAACCCTAAGGATGGCAGAATGTATATTGCTAAGGTTGACCCAGAAACTGGAAAGGTTGTAGGTGACGCTGATTTATATGATGTTCAAACTATAAATGCCGGATTGAATCAGAACGTAGATAAGCTTAATATTTCCAACGAGGTAAATAACTATGTGAAGAACTTAGGATCAGAGGCAAGAATGGTTAACGGTAGATATGTTATTTCTCAGTCAATTAGGGGTAAGTTCAATAGCAAAACTAAACCAGAGATTATTGATGCCATCACAAACAACCCAAGAAAAGCTGCAAGTGTATTGGCTGACAATACTGACGAAAAATATTCTTTCACAAATAATGCTAAAGAAATTCAGGCGATTAATAGCCAGATTGACAAGCTTGCTGCACAAAGACAATCTGTGAAATCTGACGCAGATAAGAAGGCAATACAAAAAGAAATAAACTCTTTATCTTCTCAGCGTGACAAAACAATTTTGCTTGTAAGAGATGAAAATGGTATCTTTACACCGAAGTTAAGTGAAGAGCAAATGAAGAAGGCTAAGTCAATTGTAGACGATGTTATTGAATCTCAGATTGACTACAAAGTAGAGAAGCCTGAAAAAGAAACTCAACAACTTACTTATACTGAGCGAAAAGATATTGCAAAAGAGGAAAAGGAAGTATATGATATATCTCAAAGAATTAAACAACTAAACGACATATATACAAATAAGGCTAGCTCTAAATATGCTGGACTTGTAAAAAATGCAGACATTAGTTTTGCTATGCCTAAATATGAGGGAAGGGTTATTGGTTTAATGGTTGGAAACAAGCCTAGTAATAAAGGAAAAAAATATATAAGAGTAGCAAAACCTAAATACGATCCAAACACTAAAGAGCTTATTGGTGATCAAGAATACAATATAGAATTATCAAATGATCCGCGTGAATATAAAAATGTTATGAATGCTTTGATAAATCAAAAATGGGGAACTAAATTTGCATTCCCAGATATTGAAAAATATTCAGAATCATCACAACCAATACCAGTGTCTTCAAGTAAAAAAGGAATATTAAATTAAAATGCCAGGATCAAAAGAATTATACGACAAGCTATATAGCGAACAATTATATACAAATAGCTACAATGATTTTGTTGCTAAATATGGATCTGAAGAAGGTCAAAATGAATTGTATAAAAAACTCAGTGAGCAAGAATTATATACAAACGACATAAATACTTTTAAAAGTAAGTATTTCTCTGACGTAAAAAAAAAAGACGTTGGGGTATCTGTTTCATCTTCGGGTCAACCAATTGGTTTGTCGGCATCTCCAAGGAATCCATCAGCGTATAATAAAGGTATTGAGTCTAGGGACTGGCAAGCACACCAAGCCTTAACACGTTCTCTACAAGAGGCTGCGCAAAAGAATGACGCAGTAGCGATAAAGAATGCTCAATCACAACTTGAGCAGTTACGTGCCAGCAACCCCAATATAGCCTCTGATCCATTACTTAACGAAGACCTACAGACTGCAAATAAGTTTATTAAAGCAGCTCCTGTTCAGCCTGCGGCTAAACCAATTGCTGAGGTTGCATTGGGTATTAAAGAAAAAGCACCAATACCAACAAAGCAAAGAGCTCAAGAAGAGCAAAAGGTAACTGAGTTAAATAAAAAACTTGCTGTTTTAGGTGAGCCTACTCCAGAAGAGTTAAATACCTCATTTAAACTAACAATGCTTGAATCTGGTCTGGCAAAAGAAACTGCTGGATTTAAAGAGGAATCAAACCAATATGCTGAAGATGCTTTTTCTAAAATAGAAGACCCAGATAGATTAATTTCTGCAATCAATAATAGATTAAAGTTTCATTTGCCGTCAACAAGTTCAAGGCCTATTGACGATGCAATCACTCAATCAATATTAGAGTTTCAAAAGAATAAACAACAGGCCACGAACGATGAAATTATTTCAAGAGCAAAAGATATATTATCTGAAAAGAAATTACAAGGTAGTATAGACAAAGAAATTGATAATATACTAACAAGTGACACTCCGTTTACTACAGATCTTGCAAATACATTAATAAATTTAGTAGATCCAGGTAAAGAAATCATAACAGATCCATTAGTTTCTGGCAATCAATCAAATATGCTTAAAGATATCGAGTCAATGAAAAATAAAGTTGTACTTGAAAAAGCAAGATTTGATAAAAACATGGAGAAATTCGATATTCTTAAAAGCGAGATTGCGGATATTTCTCAAGAAGAATTCAATGCTATGCCAGATGAAGACAAGAGATCTTTTATCGCAAAGCAACAGGAGTTAAACTTATTGTCAAAGGATTTGTATAATAAATTTGATGCATGGAATAATAGTAATGACAATATACAAGACTTTAAACAAGAGGCCGATTTATTAAAAAGAAATTACGGAATACTTTCAAATGCAGTTGGAAAAGCTGAAGCTGGTGCTTTAAGTATTCTTGGAGGAGGATCTAAAATAACTGGATTAGTTTTAAGCGCTATTACAGGAGGAAATAAGATAAGTGGATTTGAAGGCAAAGGCATTGAATCTGCTGAGAAATTAAGAAGTACATTATCAAAACCTATGTCTTATAAAGATGTAGAAAACCCATATGATTTTTTTAGATACTCTGGATCATTGATTGCTGACCAAGCTGCAAATTTTGCGTTAGCTGCAAATACAGGAGGAATGGCTCCATATATTATAGGATTATCTGCTACTGGTCAAAAATATAAAGAGTTAGAAAAAGAAGAACAACAAGCAGGTAAAGAATTATATAGCACTGGTCAAAAGCTATTAACGTCTCTTTTGATAGGTGGATTAGAAGTTATTACAGAAAAAGCAGAGATTAAAGTATGGAAGAAAGCTTTACCATCATGGAGATTATCTGAGGCTGCAAAAAGGGGAGCTACTGATCTTGAGTTAAATATGATGCGTGATGAATTTAAAAAAGGAATCAAAGGCGCAATATCACTTGGTAAAGAAGTTGGGTCAAATCAATTTAAAGAGGGTTCTGCTGAAGCCTTTTCTCAAATAGGCGGCAACCTTGCTGATAAATATGTTTTAGGTAAAAAGAATGTTGGTATATTTGATGGAGTTGAGGATGCATTTGTAGGTGGAGCTACTATTGGCGGTCTTATTACTGTTGCTCCGGCATTAGCAGCGCAAGCTATTGCTCCGTTTGTTAATGATCCAGAAAAGAAAATAAAATCAAACTCGGAAAAGTTAAAGCAATTAGAAACAGCTCTTGCTGACGCTGAAGATGTAAACAAACCTACTATTCAAGCATCCATAGATAGACTTAGCAAAGAGAATGTATCTCTTATAAATGGAGGTATAAAAATTATGGATGGATTAACTCCGTCTGAGATAAGAAGAAGTGTTGAGCTTTACGACAAAATAAAAGATGTAAAGAAACAATACTTAAATATTAAAAACGATGCAAATTTGTCTGAGGAACAAAAAAAATCTGCAATAGAAACTTTAAATGAAGAGTATAATAACGCAGTTACAGAAAGATTATCATTACTAAAAAAAGGAGAATCAAATGAAAACGAAAAACCTATAGAAGTTGAAGTTATCCCAAATGAAATAGCGTCATTGAAAGATGATGAAATAATAGTTCGTGGTGCGCCAACTTTAGAAGAAATACCAGAGCAATTTAGAGATAGAGCAAAGAAAAGCGAAGGGATGCAAGTAGAAACAAGAAAGTCTATACTTGGTATTCCATATGGAAAAACAACAAAAGAAACCGTTAATGACGGCTATTCTTATACATTAACAGGAAAAGAAGCAAAAGATTATGCCATTCAAGAGCAAGGCTCAGGTCAAGTACCTGTACAGCCAGAAACCGGAGTTAGCCAAGAAGTGGAGCAAGGAAAACCCGAAGCAAAACCTCAAGTCGTTGCCGAGCAAGGCGAAGAAGTCAGCCAAGAAGTAAAAGACTTAAGAGCTAAAGAACAAGTAGAGTACGAAGAAGCTATCCCTAACATAGAAACATTTAGAGTAAATGGTGAGATAGACAAGAATCTTATGACTCCTAAGGAGCAAGCAAAGTATAGTGATATTTATAACAAGTATGATGAATTAATCACTCCTTTGTTAGCTGAGAAGCCTAGGGTACAGGAAGCTAAAGCGCCATCAATACAAGAAGAAGGCACAAGATTGCCAGAACAAAAAGCTGAAGGAGTAAGAGGCGAACCTACGATTGAAGAAGAAGCCAAAAAGAAATCAGCGTTTGATCAGGTTGAAGGTGGTGTTGAGGCTAAACAAAAGTCTCTTGACACTTTTGAGAAGACAAGAAAGCGTGGTCAAAAAACATTTGCAGAAGCAAGAGAAAATGCTATCAGTACATTAAAGAAAACATTTGCATACGAGAGAGCTGACGATGTTCAAAGAAATGAAATGGAGCGTGAGCTACGCACAGAACTTGGAGAGAAACTCAAGAAAGCGCCATCTGTAAACAAAATTCTTGGTAAGATTAAGAATATTGTCAAAGTAACAGTAAATGAAGCAACTGCATTAAAAGAACAAATAAAACTTGAAGTAAAAGCTGCTAAAGATGCTGTTAAATATATCAATGAATTAAGAAAAAATTTATCATCTGAGATAGCTGCCCTTGAAAAAGGAGGTAAGATTTCAGCAAGACAAGCAAAAACTATTACAAATAGGCTTGGCAAGATTAATCTTCAAAACCCTGTTGTTGTTAATAGGTTTGTTGATTATATGACAAAAGTCTTTAATGATGCTGAATATGCTGACAAGATTAGAATAGCAAATGAAAATAAAAATAAGATAAAAAGACTTTATAAAGGAAACAATGTTCAGGCAACTATTAGCACAATGGCTAAGAATTTCTTGACATTAAATCCTAAGAAATTGTCTGACATTGATCAATACTTATCTATTTCTAATCAAGTATTACAAGCTGTTATGCGCACGCAACCAGCTGTTATTAAAGATGTCAATAAATATATAGAAGCCGCAGCAAAAGAACAAGCAGATAAAATAAAGAATGATCTTCTTCTTGAATATCAGTATCTAGTTGATGCTGGCATATTAGATGACTCTATGAGCTATGAAGATATCATCGAGGTCATCGATGGCATTGAAGACAATGCTACCCAAGAAGCAATTGACAAAGGTGAAGACGTAAGACAGTATCTTGTTAAGATGTTTAACTCTTTGTCTGCTATAGGAAAAGAAATATTATCAGAAGGAGTTGACCCTGTTACTGGATTGCCGGTTGATTTAAGTGATGATCAAAAATTAGTTCTTAAACAATTCTTAAATATGGACATAGAAAATATGTCTATACAAGATGCTAAATTAGCATTAGAGTATTTGTCTAATTTTATCACAAATGGCATAACAGACGGAATGGGTGGACTTGTTCAGTCTTATGCCGGATCAGAAAACTTTAAGAAATTTAAAAAGACAGGAGCTAAATTTAGAGACTTGAAATTATTTTTCTCAAGCAAAATAGGTAGAGCGATTGGAGAGAATATAACAAACTTAAATATTTTATTAGAACAAGCATTAAATGGCCAAGATAGATCTGCTATTTTTAGATCGTTGAGTGGTTTTAATGATATTGTAAATGGTAATGCAAAAGCAAGGAAAATTGCAAATCAAAAACTAATTCAATACGTTGAACAGTTCAAAGGTGTAAAAGATTTCTTTACCGTTGAGAATAATATTGAAAGAGGCGTTCTTTCTTTCTTGATTAGAACAAACGAAACTAAAGAAGAATTAGAAAGAAGAAAAGGCCTTATTGAGCAAAGCATAGAGAAAATGATGAATGGCAATGAAAAAGAAGTTGCCAAAGCTAAAATAATACAAGAAACATATGACAGAATTGGCAAGGATGCAAAAACAGTTCAAGACGTTATTGATGCTGCCAGTAAAGATAATAGAGACGCTGTTGATTGGTGGATTAATAATTGGAGTAATGATTATGATCGCCTTAAGGATTTATCCCTTAACATATATAATGCTGACCTTGGAAAAGATCAAAACTATACCCCTGATGTTTATGACAAAACAGATGAGGCACAAGAAGATGTTGACAATTTAAGAAAGTCAGCGTTCATGATGACCACGAAGGATTACACTGTAAAGAAAAAGACAGGAGTCCTTATGGAGGCAGTTAAGCCAGCTAAATTAAACAGCAATAGAGTTGTTAGTTTTGATTTTGACACTAATAATGCCAGAGCATATGAAGCAGCAATGGTAGATCTTGAAACAGCAGCTCCAATAAGAAGAATTGATGGATTTATGAATTCAAAAGAATTTAATAAATTAGGAAAGTCTGACGATGTTAAATTGATTAAACGCAGAATTAATGGATACATTGGAGAAATTAGAGGCAAGAACTATGTTTCAAAAACATCAATACAAGAAATCAATAAAACATTAGACGCTATTGGGTCTATTGGAGCAGCATTAACTCTTGGTGGGGTTACTCAACCTGTGAAACAAATTGCTCCAGTTGCTTTCAATACATTAATTAATACAGGTGAAATGTTAGATGTTAAGTTAGCTTTTAATAAAGATGTAAATAATTGGATAAATGAACTAGGTATGCCTATTGCAAATAGGGGCATGGAGTCATTATTAACCATAAACACAGCTAATAAATACTTAGAACAAGCATCAAAACATAAAGGACAAAAATCTTTAGATTTTATTAAAAAGGCAAGTGAAGTATATCTTGATTTTTTCTTAAAAAAACCTGACGTATTCATCGCAAGAGCTTCATTTATTTCTTATTACAAAAAACAATTAAAGAAAAAAGGAGTTGACGTATCCAATATAGACTGGGCAACACACAAGGTAGACAAAGCAGCAGCTCAGTATGCTCAAGACATGGTTGACAGACAACAAAACGTATCCGATGCCGCT
>Ga0114958_10000757_pt1 | contig 27147 bp, 20 predicted proteins | sample C_130208_EF_Meta_FD_89577 | JGI IMG/M metagenome (GOLD analysis project Ga0114958, IMG submission 89577) | Freshwater microbial communities from Lake Croche, Canada to study carbon cycling - C_130208_EF_MetaG | ecosystem: Environmental > Aquatic > Freshwater > Lake | place: Lake Croche, Canada... | reverse complement strand
GTCGAGGTCGGGATGCGAGGTGTTGAGCCACACGCGGACCGTCTCCGGTTTGTGGAAGAAATCATGCAGGATTTCAGCGGAACGCTTCACGGGCTTCAAAGCGGGTTGGAACGCCTCCGCCGCCGGGTTGCGGTGGATGGCTTTGTAGTTGAGATGCAGCCCCTCGGCCAGCCGTTTGAGCGGCACGCCCAAGTAATCGGCGAGTTTCTGGGCATCCACGCGTCCGGTGGCGTCATCGTGCAGTTCGGGGAGGATGACTTGCAGCCCCCCGGCCCCGCGTAGCAGGGTTTGCAGTTTTTCCTGCATGGCGGCGACCTGGCTTTGCAGCTCCGCCGCGCGCTCCAGGATTTCCGGTCTTTCAAGTAATGCTGTCGTCATGGTTAAAATCTACACAAAATCCACATTTAGTCCACAAATAATCTCACCAGACTGGATTTAACCACAGATGGCACGGATGGGCACGGAGGGAGCTTAGTCACTGGCGGAGTGACTAAGTTCGGCATGGGGCGGCGAGCTTGGTCAGTGGTATCTGTGAAAATCGGTATCATCTGTGGTTCATTCGATCACCAAGCGCACCTTGGCGGCGTCGCGGCCTTTTAGAATCTGGTCGAGGTAGGCGTTGAAGCGTTCCTTGAACTCGGCAGGCTTGGCCGGGCTGCCGTCGGGGAATAGCGCCTTTTTCAAATCGTCGAGGCGCACGGGCAGCTTCGCCAAACCGGACAACGCCTGCTGAATGGCGGTGAGAAATTCCGTGCAGATTTCACCGGGCAATTCCTTGGCCGCCATGAAATCCTTGAGTAGCTTTTTCTGCGCGGCTTTGAGCAGCTCGAAATTCCCCTCAATGACCGGGTCGGCCAGATCGTTGAGCAGGTCTTTCTTGTCCTTGTCCTGCGTGAGACTGAGCCGGGCTTTCTTGTAGAGATCGAGGTAGGTCTTGATGCAGCCGGCCTTGAGTTTCTTCAACTGCTTCAAGGCGTCGGCCTTGAAGGCTTCGGACTCGCGCTGGGCGGGCTTGCGAATCCCGGTGAGCAACTCGGTGCGCTTCTGTTTGCTTTCGGCCACCCACGGATGGCTTCGGCGGCGGAGAGATATTGGGTGAACTGCGCGAGTTCGGCGCAATACGCCTGCAACTGCTCGACTTCCTTCCGCCCTGGAAGGCTTGCCCACACCGCCCACCCCGTTCGGCTGAAGTCGCACTGCGGGTTTCAGGTTCGTTCGTTCAATGTCCTTCAATGCAACGCGATTGAAAAAAGCGCGTTGATAGGGCTGGAAGCCACTGCCCGCCGACTTTGCCAACCGGCGTTTTTTTGTTGCACCGCGACGGCGCGCACGGGATGGCGCGCCCCACCTATTTTCGTCACACCCATCCCATAGAGCCTCGGTTGCGCCATCAGAAAAAACATTCCTCCCCCTTCATGCCCTTCACGGTAAACCTCCCGCCCCGAGCAAAATCGACCACGGATTTCAGTGTCGAGCTGTCCCCTTGGCCTTATCCTAGGATGACCGTCGGATAGAAGATCCCTGCCCCGTGGCCCGGGCGGATCGTTTTCAAGAGAGGGCCGTGACAGCCGCTTCCAGACTGGCAACATCCGCCACATTGACAATCCGGGCGGTTTTATCGATCCGCTTCATGAACCCGCTCAAAGCCGACCCCGGCCCCAGTTCGATGAACTGTGTGAACCCCTGCGCCAGCAGAAGGCGCATGGACTTTTCCCAGAACACCGAGGAGGTGACCTGCTCCACGAGTCGTGCGGAAATCTCCTCCGGCGTGGTGTGGGCCTGCGCCGTCACATTGGAAATCACCGGGACGGAAGGAATCGAAAGGCGGATGGAAGCAAGCTCCGCTTGGAGCTTTAACCGGGCGCCGTCCATCAAAGGGGAATGATAGGCTCCAGCCACCGTCAAAGGCAGCGCGCGTTTGGCTCCCCGCGCCTTGGCCAGTTCAACCGCCTTGGCGATCCTGCCGGACTCGCCTGAAATGACCAGCTGGCCGGGACAGTTGAGGTTGGCAAGGACCACTCCGGCCTCGGCACAGACCTCGCGGGTGGGGTCCTCGTCGAGACCAATAATAGCGGCCATGCCGCCCTGGGTGGCGGCACAAGATTCCTGCATGAAACGGCCGCGTTGGCGAACAATGCGCAAGCCGTCCTCGAAACTCATGGCGCCCGCCGCCGTAAGCGCGGTGAATTCTCCGAGTGAAAGCCCTGCGGTGGCCTCGAACTTCAGGGACGGGACGGCTGCCTTGAGCAGTTCCAGAGCGACCCAGCTGACCAGAAAAATCCCGGGCTGCGCATGCTCGGTCTGGGTGAGCTCGGCTTCCGGGCCTTGAAAGCAGATCGAGGCCAGATCATAGCCCAACGCGGCATTGGCACGATCAAACCAGGCTCCGGCCGACGGGTATCGTTCGGCGAGGTCCTGCCCCATTCCGACGACCTGCGCACCCTGTCCGGCGAATAACAATGCTGTTTTACTCATGAATGGTGTTGAATAAACACGATTTGAACCCGCAGCAAAAGGAGAGAATTCACATCAGAGCGCGGTGCGAAAAGGCTGCAGTCTGACCAGCATGTTCAGGCACCTGCTTCAGCTCGCCTCTGCTTGCGCCGGCAGCCAAACTCACAATTCCAAAACAATCACCGAGTCGAACTTACTTGAAGCATGCGTTGGAACTTTGATGTCCAGGACTTCACCCGCTGCCTGCAGAGATAACGAATGTTTCTTTGGATCGGCCAAAAGGTAGGCCTTTTTAATCTTGCCGGTGAACTTCTCGAGCTTGAGCGGCCCGCTGGCAGGCCAATCGAACACATGCAGATAAAGGGTCCGCCCTTTTGCGGTAATGCGTCCCCACCCGGGTTGAGGCAGGGAGGACGAGCCGCAGCCATAGATGCTGGCACTGTTCACCGACATCCATTGGCCCACTTCCTTCAGGCGCTCCACGCTGCCCGGCGGAATCACGCCCTCCCCGTCAGGGCCGACATTAAGCAAAAAGTTGCCGTTCTTGCTGGCGGTCTCCACCAGGGTCTGAATGAGTTCGGCCGCGGACTTCCAATGCTTGTCAAACTTGCTGTAGCCCCACGTGTCGTTGAGAGTCATGCAGGTTTCCCATTCGCGAGCCGCACCCGTTCCCGGCACGCTGCCCTCGTGGACGCCGTAATCACCGAGCATGGTGCCATCCGGACCAACGCGGTCGTTGATGATCACCTTGGGCTGAAGGCGGCGCATGGTTGCAATCATCTCTTCAACCCGGCCGAGCTTGGGATCCTTGATATCTTGGGCATCGAACCACATGAGGCTTACCGGGCCGCATTCGGTGAGCAACTCGGTCAGCTGCCCCTTCATGTAATCCAGATAGCGGTTCATATCCGCGTTTTCCACCGGGCGCGGATCCATCTCGGGAGTGATTGGAATGTTTTTGCGGCAGGAAGGGCAGCCGCATTGATTCACCCGCCCCATGGTCCAGGGCGAGGCCAGATAACCCCAACCTGAATTGGGTTTTTCCAGGGGGGAATAGCGGATCGGCCAATCAGGGTGATGCCAATCCCGGATGGAATAATAGACGCCGAATTTAAGCCCGGCTTTCTGGCATTCACGAGCGAGCTCGGCAATGACGCTGCGCTTGAAAGGGGTCCACCTGGCGATGTTGTAGTCGGTGAGTTTGCTGTCCCACATGCAAAACCCGTCGTGGTGCTTTGAGGTGATGGCGATGTATTTCATTCCTGCGCCCTTGGCGATCCCGACCCATTGCTTGGCATCGAACTTCACCGGGTTGAAGCCGGCGGCCATATCCTCGTATTCCCTGGCGGGAATCCGGGCCGTGTGCTGGATCCATTCAGCGATCCATCCAACCTTTTTTCCGTGATACTCGCCGCCCAAGGCGGCATACGGCCCCCAATGGATGAACATCCCGAACCGGGCATCGCGATACCAAGCCATCCGCTCCTCGCGCTGCTGTGCAGTTTCGACAACAGGCATCCCCTTGGCATCCTGCGCGGGCTTGCCGTCGGGCGAAACAGGGTTTTGAGCATGCGCCCTCAGCAGCGGGTAGGGCAGGAAAAGCGACACAACAAGAGCGATTACAAAACGGTTCATAGGCTTTCATCCGATCCGAGTCATTCCAGAAAATAGTGACAGGCCAAAAAGGGAAATCAAAGGCTTTCGAAAACAAGTGCCCCGCCCATGCCGTCGGCACTCCGACGCCTGACAACCCGAAGAGACGGCGGTGGCAGCAAGATTTCACTTGCGAGCGGAGGCAATCCGGAAAGAATAACGCTCATGTTTTCACACATTGTCATTTTCTGGACTAACGCGAACCAACCCGGAGCTGCGGACGAACTGATCGCCGGAGCCAACGAATATTTAAAGTCCATTCCCGGACTGCTGCATTTCCACGTCGGCAAAATGTCGCCCAGCCCCCGGGCCGTGGTGGATCAAAGCTATCAGGTGGCGCTGAATCTTGTTTTCTCCACCAAGGCGGATGAACAGGCCTACCAGGTGCACCCGCAACACGTCGAGTTTGTCGAGAAGGTGTTCAAGCGGGTTTGCCAGAAAGCCGTCATTTACGATTTTGAGTGAGCAGGAGGGCTTCTGCTCCCAGCTCCTCCAGAAGCAACACATCAAAACCACAGCCGTTCCTTCATCGCTGCGGTGGCATATCCCCTTGCAGTTGCAAGAAAGGCAATCAAGGATTTCATCTTTCGGGTTTAAGCTGGCGATCCGCAAGGCCGGTTGAAAAGCGGCCAAACGCCAACGTCCCACCGTTCCTTCGTGTCCGGGTGCCGCACCCCCGGAATCGCGGGCAGTTGGTTTTGCCCTTTGCTCCTTATCGGAGCCTGTTAAACCTCGGAACCGCTCAAAGCCGTATCCCGGCGGGAAAAGCGACCGGCCAAGCGAGTGGTGGAAATTAGTGTTTGAGGCATTGGGATGTTGAGGGGTGAAAAGGAGATTGGGGTGACCAACGGGACTCGAACCCGCAACATCCAGAACCACAATCTGGGGCTCTACCATTGAGCTATGGCCACCAACCGGAAGTAGAGAATAGATTCTCGCAATGCCAGCGTCAAGTTTTCACTGGATCGATCCCTTGACTTTTTCGGCGAAGGTTTTGCGCATCCAAAAGATCCGCCAAACCGCTCGAAATGAGGGTGATGCCCCGCAAACCTCCATGCCCGGCCGGGTTGCGGATGGCGAAAACACTTTTCCCGACCGCCTAACTCGGGCTAGAGTCTGTTCATGGTCGAACTCAACGCCAGCCAACTCTTCCGTGATCTGGACGAGGCCGAGATTGCCGCGCTCCAAGCGATCACCTGTGAGCGGGATGTGGCGGCAGGAGTCGAGATTTTCCGGGAAGGCGACCCAGGCGACGGCCTCTACATTTTAAAGCAGGGCTGGGTTGAGATTTCCGTACAGGTAGCCCCCGACCTGCGCCGCCCTCTGGCCCGGGTCGGGCCGGGAGAAATGTTCGGGGAGATGTCGGTGGTGGAATCCAAACCCCGCTCCGCCACCGCCACGGCTCTTGAAGCCAGCAGAGTTTGTTTCATTCCGTGCGGGGAATTACTGGGGCTCATAGCCAGGAAACCAAAGCTGGCGCTGGAGCTGCTGAGGGAAATCAGCCAGCGCCTGCGCGAATCCAACCACCGCCACCTTGAGGAGATTTTACAGGCGGAGCGTCTGGCCTTTCTCGGGCGCTTCGCCCGCGGCATCGTGCATGACCTGAAAAACCCCCTGCATGTCATCGGGTTGGCCGCAGAAATGGCCTGCATGGACCACGCGTCGCCGGACCTGCGGCTGAGGGCCGCCCAAAATGTGCGCAAACAGGTGGACCGCATCGCGGACATGGTTGGAGAAATCCTGGAATTCACCCAACCAACCAGGAAAGAACTTTTCCTGCTGCGGGTCGATTATGCGGAATATCTCCGGGAACTTCGTGAGGAAATCACCCCGACCGCCGAGTTGCGGGGCATCATGATCACGCTGGATGAGCCTCTTCCACCAGTGCGGGTGAGGGTGGACCCCCGACGCCTGAACCGTGTCTTTCACAACCTGATTCAGAATACGGCTGACGCCCTGCCACAAGGCGGCAACTCGATCTGGCAAGTCCGGGTCAAGGACCGTGAGGTGATCACGAGTATTTCGGACAATGGTCCGGGGATTGCCCCTGAGATTGCAGGCAAACTCTTCGAGCCCTTCGCCACCTTCGGCAAGAATCGTGGAAGCGGACTGGGGCTCTCCATCTGCAAAAAAATCATCGAAGACCATCACGGCCGGATCTGGGCCGGGAACGCCCCCGAGCGCGGCGCTCTTTTTTGCTTCACCCTGCCCTTGGACTCCTAAGATTTTTGCTGACGCCATGAACCGCATCCACCTGCTTCCCGACCATGTAGCCAACCAGATTGCCGCCGGTGAGGTGGTGGAGCGGCCGGCCAGCGTCGTCAAGGAACTGGTGGAAAACGCCCTCGATGCCCGGGCCACCCGCGTGACGGTGGAGATTCAAGCGGGAGGGCGCAGTCTCATCCGTGTGACAGATGACGGACTGGGGATGAGCCGGGACGATGCGCTGCTTTGCCTGGAGCGGCATGCGACGAGCAAAATCCAAAAAGCCGAGGATCTGGCATCTATCCTCACGATGGGTTTCCGCGGTGAAGCCCTACCCAGCATCGCCAGCGTCAGCCGCTTCACCCTCACCACCCGGGAGCGTGAAAGCGATTCCCCCGAAGGCACCCAGGTGGTGATCGCCGGCGGGAAAATCCTGGAGGTCAAAGCCGCAGGCAGCGCCACCGGCACCGCCGTCGAGGTCCGCCAGCTCTTTTTCAACCTGCCGGCGCGGCGCAAATTCCTCCGGGCGGAGGAGACTGAGTCGGCGCATATCCAGCATTATCTCACCCTGGCGGCGCTGGCCTTCCCCGAGGTGGCTTTCGTTTTCCTCAAAGACGGGCGCACGATTTGGCAACTCGCAGCGCAAAAATCGGGCGTGGAAGTGCCGCTGCGCTTGACCGCCCTGCGCGAACGACTTCGCACCCTGCTGGGCGACACGCCGCTGCTGACGGTGGACTTCTCAGCGGCTCTTTCCGCCCCAACCACTCAGGACGAAACCGACTCCTTTGAGACGGCCTCCACGGAAAAACCGGAAGCATCCAACCCCGGCACAACCCTGCGCGTGTGGGGATTTATCGGAGCCCCCGGTGTCTCGCGCGCCACCCGCGAAGACCAACATGTCTTCGTCAACCGTCGGCCGGTGGAGAATCGCGGACTCAATTTCGCACTGCTGGAAGGCTATCATACGGCACTGATGAAGGGGCGCTACCCGGTCGGCTGCCTGTTTCTGGAAATCGATCCGGCCACAGTGGACGTCAATATCCATCCGGCCAAGCGCGAGGTGAAGTTCCATCGCGAGTCCGAAGTGCGGCGTTTGGTGGCGCAGTCCGTGCGGGAGGCGCTGCTCAATTTTCATGCGGGCCCCGCGCCGGCGGGAGCCGGAAGCCCGGCGCCTCCGGCCCTCACGTCCCTGGCCCCACCGCGCCAACCCAAAGAAGTTCCGGAGTATGTCACTCCGCATCTGCCCGCCTTTCCAAGCCCTCCGGGATTCCACCCGGAACAACCCGTGCCACCCACCGTCACCCCCCCACTGAAAATGGGCTTCACCGGGTCCAGTCAGGCACCACTGAGCGTGTTCCCTCCCCGGTTTTCCTCCATCCCCTCCGGGGCACCTCTGACCCCGACCGAACCTGTTCCACCGCCAAGACCTGCGTTTGCACCGTCCCCGGGCCTGCCGCCCCCGCTTCTGAGCATTGCGCTGCGCCTGGCAGGTGTGATTGGAAAACTTTATGTCGTGCTGGAATCCGATCGCGGTCTGGTGCTTCTGGACCAGCACGCCGCGCATGAGCGGATTTTGTTCGAACAGATGCTCAACCGGCTGGAACAAAAGCAGCAGGCCGACTCCCAGAAACTACTGCTGCCCGAGACGGTGGAGCTGGCGGTGCGCGATGCCAACTTTCTCAAGGGCCAACTGGAGACGCTGACCCGGCTGGGAGTCGGGCTGAGCGAATTTGGCGAACGCACCTTCCTGCTCGATGCCCTGCCGCCCTTCGTCAAGGCGGGGGATCCGCGCCGCTTTGTGCTCGAGCTGGTGGATGAGCTCAAGGCCGCCGGGCAGGAGGTCAACGCCCTGCGGTTGGGGGAACACGTGATTGCGAAGACCGTCTGCCGCCACGCCGTGAAAGCAAACGATCCCCTGACCGGGCGCGAGCTGGAAAACCTGGTCGAGGATCTGCGCCGCTGTGCCATGCCCTACACCTGCCCTCACGGCCGGCCCACGCTCGTGGAAATGAATTTCCGCGAGCTGGAAAAAAAGTTCGGCCGCTCGCAGTAATCCCGGGAAACTATTTCACTTCCACATCGAGCCCAAGGCGGGTCAGGATGCTGCCCTCATCCAGGCTCAGCTGGGACCGGCTCTTGTTGTAAGTATCGAGAGCCAGAATTTCCTGCGCCCGTGCTGTGGTAAGGTCGCGCTGCACCTGCAGGACCACATAAGTCGTGCTCTTTCCGTTCTCCAGCTTCTTCTGCTCGGCCGCCAAGGCCTGCTCCTGATATTCCCGCGCCGCCCGAGTGGCCTGCACCTGCTCGTAATTGGCACGCAGCAACCCGACATCATTGTCGATCTGGATCATGATGTTCTGCTCCAGCTTTTTGAGGGCGAGAACGATTTGCTGAAGGGTGGCTTTGTCGGACTTATAGGCGTTCCGAGCGCTCATGTTGGACAGGGGAATAGTCAGCCTGCCGCCATAAGCGTAAAGTCTGCGGTCCATCTGTTGAACATCATAAAGAGCGCCGCTGAATTCGCGGCCGGACCCGTTGTATCCATAGGTGCCGAAGGCGTCAAGCTGGGGGAAAAGCTGGTTGCGATCGTATTTGAGCTGGATCCCCACTTTTTCCAGATCGAGCCGGGCTTGAAGCAGATCGGGGCGTTGGGCCAATCCCCTGCCCCAGCTATCCTGCAAGTTGAGATCCAGCGGGGCGGAACTCAAGGATCCCGAGGGAACCACCTCAATGGGTTGCCACTTGGAAAACTCGTCGGTGATGAAATGCTTGAGCAAACGCTCCTGGGTGTCGCGGGTGCTCTCGGCGGCAATGAGGGTCGCCCGGGTGGAAGCAGCTTGCGCTTGGGCAGATTCCAGATCCAGCACCGCCATGGCACCGACTTCGACGCGTTTTTTGTTCTGCGCCACCAGCTCCTCGGCCAGCTGCACGGCTTTCTGCTGCACTTCCACGCTGGCGCGATCGTAGATCAGGTCGTAATAGGCCGTCTCTACGCTATTGGCCGTTTGCATGATCTGGAGCTGGAGCTGGAGTTCGGAATATTTCAGCCGGTTTTTGGACACACGAATGTTCAGCCGGGGGGCGTCGATCCAGGCGTTCTTTAAAAGGGGTTGGGTCAGTGTGAAGGAGGTGGTCGCCGCACTGCTCTCAAACCCGCCCGTTGCCCCGGCCGAATGACCATAGGAATCCATGGTGTTCCCCTGCAGTCCGTAGGTCATCCCCCAAGGGGTCAACCCGCCCAAAGTGGAACTACCGCCGTTGTCATCACTCCGCGCCCCGGGAACACTGAATCCTCCACTCAGCAATTTGCTGCCCGCCTCGGTGTGATCATGCTGTCCGGAAATTGAAAATGAGGGATCGTATGGGCCGTGGGCGGCGTTCAAGGCGAACCGGGCAATCTGTGGATTATAACGGTCGATCTGCAAATCCAGATTGTGTTGGAGGGCCATCTGCAAACAATCCTGCAACGACATGGCCCGCATGGCTGCCGGGGCCGGGTTGGCTTGCAACTTGGCCCCAACGCTCACAACCATCAACGCAATAATAAATCCGAGCGGTTTCATGAAAATGAAGAGTGCTCAATCCCCGGCCGATGGTCAAACGCGCGCTTTGTGCTTTTTGTGCAACCGGACGGACCGCCAAGCTTTCGGCGGGGAGAATCACCCTGCGAATGGCGGCCGGCGTCAACAGTCTCAGGATCAGTTCATTTCGCGGTCAGTTGCCCGTCCACGATCTCACACAAGACATGCATCAGAAGCTTGTGACCTTCCTGGATCCTCGCCGTGTTGGTGCCCGGCACGACCAGATCGATCGTGGCGGCGCCCCGGGTGAAACCACCGTCGCGCCCCAGAAAACAAATGGTTTCCAATCCCTGGCTTTTGGCCTGCTCCACGGCCCGGAGCACGTTGCGCGACTTGCCGCTGGTGGTAAAGGCTATCAGCACGTCCCCCGGCTGCCCAAGACCCCAGACCTGGCGCGCAAAAATCTCGTCCGCGTGATAGTCATTGCACACGGCCGTCATGAACTCGCCGTTGGCCGTCAGCGAGAGCGCCGGATAAGGCCGCCGGTCCAGCTTGAACCGGCAGAGAAACTCCGTCGCCATATGGGTCGCATCGGAAGCACTGCCGCCATTGCCGCAAATCAGCAGTTTATGCCCGCCTTTGAGGCAGCGGAGAACCAACTCCGCCGCCCGCTGAACGGGCTCATCCAAAACCGACAACCCGCGCACCGCGGCGATGGCATCGTCAATTGACCGTTGCAAATGCGTCATGCGGCCAGATTAGCGGCACGCACCGCAAAGGAAAGTCGAAACGCGGCGCGCTTGACGTCCCCGCCCCGCTTGACCAGAGTCAGCTTATGTACAGGATCATCGGTTCGGATGGAAATGAGTATGGTCCGGTTGGCGCAGACCTGGTGCGGCAGTGGGTTCGTGAAGGCCGCGCACTGGCTTCAACCCTCGCCCGGACGGAGGAGTCCACGGAGTGGAGGGTGCTGGGAAGCTTTCAGGAGTTTGCGACCCTGTTCGCTCCGCCCTTGTTGATGCCCGGCGGCGCCCCGGCACCTGCCTCACCGCCAACCCGCACGACAAGTGTTTTTTCCATTCTGGGCCTGACGATGGGACTTCTGTCGGTGACGGCGGGACTGTGTTGCTACGGATTACCCTTTAACCTGCTGGGTCTGGCTTTCTCGATTATCGGTCTAACACAAACCGGCAGACCCACCTCACAGCACTCGGGCCGCAGTTTGGCCGTCTGCGGACTGCTGCTCTGCGGCCTAAGCCTGATCTTGAGCGTGGCAATCTATCTTTGGCTCAATGCCCCCTTCAACTTTCACGTGGTGCCACCCCGCATCCGCCGGCTCTAAACCGGGAGGAATCCCATGAAAGCACTTTCAATCTTCCTTCTGGTGGGAATTGGAGTTGTCGCAGCAACCTTGCTTTTTTTCTGTGATCCGGCTCAGAACACGATTTATCCGGCCTGCCCTTTTCACCGGCTCACCGGCTGGGATTGTCCGGGCTGCGGCTCGACCCGCGCCTTGCATGCACTGCTGCATGGCCATTGGAGGGCGGCGCTTCATTTCAATGCGTTTGTGATCCTATCGCTACCTCTGCTGGGCGGAGTCGGGATTTTGGGGTTCTGGCGGCACCGCTGCGGAGTTTCCTGCCTGCCATTCCGTCCGGCATGCCTGTGGGCTTACTTTTCCGCCTACCTCCTATTTGGGATTTTGCGGGATTTACCGCTGCCGATACTGGCCGGATTTGCACCCTGATGCCAGTCTTGCCGGGGGCTAGGTGGATTGACTTTCAGGGCGGCAGAAAAAAGCAGTCGGCAATATGTCCTTCGGTCTCCATTCCCTGCCGATCGTTCCTCCCCCTTTTCGGGGCGCTTGGGTTCCGCCCAAGCCAGAGTTACACAAATGGATCGGCTCCTCGTAATGCAACCTGATTTTAAGAAATTCGTGCCGGCAGGGCGGGCAGTCCGCTGCACGCCGCTTTTCCCACCCCTCGTTCCCTGCCGCGCCGCGACGGCGCTCACGGAGTGGCGCGCCCTACCTGTTTACTTCACACCCATCCCGCATAGGCCCGGCTGCGCCATCCGAAAAAACATCCCCCTCCATGCGCTTCATGGTAAACTTGCCGCCCAAAACCAAATCGACCATGGAATTCATGAAGATCCTGAAGACGGAGAAGGGCTTACGATTCCTCCTTCTCATGCAAGGATTCGTGTTTACTTCAGATATATCTCGAAGGTGCTTTCGGATGGCCGAAGATCCGCGATGGATCCCAAGCGCGGTTTTAAGGATAAAACCCTTCCCTTTCTCCAACCCCGTTCTCGCGTGAAGCGACCTTGGCATGGAAGCCGGTGGCCCGGAGCGCTTATTTTCCGGAAAGACGGCTCCAGCTGGAACCCGTTGAAAACACGGGCCAGGATTTCAGTTTTTCGGAATCCCGCCGGAAAGCGGGGAAGTGGCCCTTTGCAAAACGGCTTGTAGTTGCTATTTTGGATTTGTGTTTCACGGTGCCAGACCAGCTGAAAATAATTAAACAATTGAGACTTTGATTATGAAATTTGCCCGGATAGCCAAACGCATTGCCCTTTTTACCGCGGTCAACCTTCTGGTAATGACCACCGTCACAGTGCTCTTGGGGCTGTTAGGCGCCGGGCATTACATACCCCGAGGCGGGTTGACCGGACTGGCGGCAGTATGCCTGATCTGGGGTTTTGCCGGGGCGTTCATTTCCCTCCTCCTCTCACGCCAGATGGCCAAATGGATGATGGGGGTCCAGGTCATTCCAGAGGCGTCCTCGGATCCAGCACTGGGTGCGCTGCTTGCCACGGTTCACCAGTTGGCACAACAGGCAGGCATTCCGAAACCCGAAGTGGGTGTCTACGATTCTGCGGAGATCAACGCTTTTGCCACCGGCCCGAGCCAGTCACGTTCGTTGGTGGCCGTGTCCACCGGGCTCTTGGAACGCCTCAGCCAGCCCGAAGTCAAAGGCGTTCTGGCCCATGAGATCGCACACATCGCCAACGGCGATATGATCACCATGACGCTCATTCAAGGGGTGATCAACGCCTTTGTCCTATTTCTGTCGCGGGTGCTGGCCTTTGTCGTCAGTCAGGCCCTGCGCTCCCGCAACGAGCGGGACAGCGGCGGGGGCTGGATCCAGTTCATGCTGGTCATGGTGTTCCAGATTCTGTTCTCAATCCTCGGCTCCTTGGTGGTGAACTGGTTTTCCCGGGTGCGCGAATTCCGCGCCGACGCCGGCGGGGCGATGCTGGCGGGACGGCCGAACATGATTGCAGCACTGCGGGCGTTGGCCCGGTTGCACGACCCTGAAATCGCCGCCGCCGAGGCCCAACACGCCCAGTCCTTCCAGTCGCTGAAAATCTCCGGGTCGTCCTCCTACCTGCGGCTCTTCGCCACGCACCCGCCAATCGAAGAGCGGATCGCCCGACTGGAATCCGCCCGGTTCTAGCTTACCGGAGCGGGAGGCGCCACGGTGCCGGACTCCAACACCCGGTTTTCAAAGAGACTGGGAGCCACATTGCGGGCCAACTCCTGACAGCGTGCCAGAATCTCCCCGGCCGATTCGCACTCCAAGGCAAACGCCGCCAGCTCCTTCGTTTCCGGAATTTTAAGCCGGCGGACCATGAATTTGATTTGCGGCAGGACGGGCGGCGCTACGCTCAACTCATCCACCCCCAACCCGATCAACAGCGGCGTCAGTGTGGGATCCCCGGCCATTTCCCCGCAGACACCCACCCAGATGTTGTGCCGGTGCGCCGCATCCACGGTGGCCTTGATCAAGCGCACAATCGCCGGATGCGTCGGTTGGTAGAGATAGGCAATCTTCTCATTCATCCGGTCCACCGCCAGCGAGTATTGAATCAGGTCGTTCGTTCCAATACTCAGGAATTTCAAGCGCTTGGCCAACGAGTCGGCGATCAGCACGGCCGATGGAATCTCGATCATGGCGCCGATTTCCATGGCCTCGTCGAATGGAATGTTTTCCCGCCGCAATTCTGCTTTGTATTCCTCGACCAAGGCGTTGGCACGGTTGAGTTCCTCCAGACCGGAGATCATGGGATACATCATCTTGACGTTTCCATGGGCACTGGCGCGAAGGATGGCGCGGATCTGGCTGCGGAAAATATCGAGTTCCTCCAGGCAAAACCGAATCGCCCGCCACCCTAAAAAGGGATTCATCTCGGGCGGCACCTGAAGATGCGAAAGAAACTTGTCACCGCCCAGATCGAAGGTGCGCATGACGACCGGTTGGGGGCTCAGGGCCGCGGCGGCCGCGCGGTAGGCTTGGAACTGTTCCTCTTCGGTAGGCAGGTGATTGCTGCTGATGTAGAGGTATTCCGTGCGGAACAAACCCACACCCTCGGCACCACAGGCTTTCACGGCATCGGCGTCAGCCGCCTGTTCGATGTTCGCTGAAAGCACGATGGTCTGTCCATCGAGCGTGATGGCGGGCTTGTCCAGCACGTCGCGCAGCTTTTCCTCAAGCGACACCTGCTTGCGGACAAGCTGCCCATACTCAAACAAAGTCTGGTCGGTCGGATTGAGAATGACGACTCCGTTGAATCCGTCCAGCAGGACATACTGGCCGTTCTGCAATTCGGCGGTGATGGTGTTCAATCCGACCACGGCAGGAATCCTCAAAGATCGCGCCATAATCGCCGTATGGGAGGTCTTGCTACCGACGTCGGTCGCAAAACCCAACACCCTGGTCCGGTCCAATTGCGCCGTGTCCGACGGAGTCAGATCATGGCCGATGACAATGCACGGTTCCTTGAGTTGGTGCAGGTCGACGCCCTGACGGCGACCCGTCAAGTTGTTCAAAACCCGCGTGGCCACATCCCGCATGTCGGCGGCCCGCTCGCGCAAATACTCGTCCTCTATAGCAGCCAGCGTGGCCGCATAGCGCTCCGCAACCGTATGAAAAGCGTGCTCAGCGTTGACCTTCTGCTGATTGATTGCCCGCACCACCTCGTCGATCAGCGTCCGGTCCTCGAGCACCAGCAAATGGGCCTCGAAAATGCCCGCCTCGCTCGCCCCCATGGCGGCATTGACTTTGCGCTGGACCTCGAGAATCTCCTGCCGGGTCTGTGACAGGGCCGCTTCAAACCGCCCGATTTCCCCCGCCAACAAAGCGTCCGGCACGGACTGGCGGGAAACAGGCTGCTGAGCATTGCCCAACAACAGGACCTTGCCGCGGCAAACCCCGTTGGAAACAGGAATTCCACGGAAGACTTTTTCTCCCTTTTGTATCGGTTCAGGCACCCCTTTAGCGTAACCATGACGAAACACTTTGAAAAGAAAATCTTACGGAACAACCAAGCAATTGCCCCTCGCCCCAAAAAGACGCATCTTTCCAGCCCGCCTTGAAAACTCTTCCGTTGAGACCCCCAATTTTCAAAATCCGACACTCCTCAACAAACTCCGCCACACGCCAAATCCCGCGGACTTCGCCGGCGCCCGGAGAATTCCGGCGCCACCCTTCCGCTTAGAGCGGCCCCCGCAACCCCTTCAGTCCAATGTTGCAGCCGGAGCGTTTGCGGTTATCTTTCGGCATGAATTGGCAGCAGGCAGTTTCCATAGGAATCGTCACCCTCACGGCGGTCTTGTTCTGGCGCGGCCGTTTTGGCTCCCGCAAGTTTCAGTTCAGCCGCCAGACGCATTGCGGTTGCTGCAGCGGCCGCAAGGGAGCAGCTCCGGCCGGAGTGATTTACCGGGCACGGAAAGGCCAACGACCTCAAATCATCCTTAAACAGGCGCCTCCAGCCAACCTTGCCTGACCCCAGCCCGGCCAGCTTCATCACCCATGACGATAGGTAAATTCAGCTCAGCAGTTCAGTTCCTCAAAGGCGGCAAGGAAACCCCCGGCAACGCCCGCTGGGTGCCCACCACTGACGTCTATGAATCCGCTCATGGCCTGGTTATCAAAGCCGAGCTGGCGGGCATGCGCAGCGACAGCCTCGAAATCGTGGTGGAGGGAAACCGGCTGCGAATCAGTGGCACCCGGACGGATGGATGCCGCCCCCCCGACTGCACCTTTCTAGCCATGGAAATCAACTACGGCCCCTTCCAGTGCGAACTGGAGCTGCCCAAACGCTATGATCTGAGTCAGGCCAAGGCGGCCTATCTGAACGGATTCCTGCGCATTGATGTGCCTCTGGCGGGCGTGGCCTTGAAAAAAAACAAGCCCCGCCCGGCCGAGGTAACACAACCTCCGCAACTGGCATGATTCAACCACCCACACTGCTGCGCAAGCCGACAACCCAGACAACGCCACGATGATCCCGCCTGACAGTGAGTTTATCAGCATTCTCGGCGCAACAGGAAACCCGGAGGCACCCGCGCGCATCTCCTCACTCTCCCTGCCCGACACTCTCCCCATTCTGGGCTTGTCCGACATTGTCATTTTCCCGGGCATGGTGGCGCCGCTGCTGGTGGAGACACCCCAAAGCATCAAACTCATCGACGATGTCGTGGGCGGCGACAGATTGATGGGGGTGGTGCTGCAGCGCAAACCCGAAGCGGCCAATCCGCTGCCTGCGGAGATGTTTGACGTGGGCTGCGCGGCTCGAGTGCTCAAGATGTTGAAATTCCCCGACAACACCGTGCGCGTCCTCGTCGAGGGACTATGGCGCATCCGGATCAATGCCTACACGCGGCAGGATCCCTATCTGAGCGCACGGTTTGAACTGCTCAAGGATGTAAACGAAGACACCCTCGAATCCACGGCAATGATGCGCAACGCGCAAAGCCAGTTCCACGAAATCATCAAACTCTCCCCCGCCCTGTCCGAGCAGGTCAAGATCGCCTCCCTCAACACCGAGGATCCCGGCCACTTCACCGATCTTATCGCCGCCAATTTGAATTTGGGGCTGAATGACCGCCAGAAACTGCTGGAAACAGTTTCCGTCAAAGCCCGATTCGGATTCCTGCTGCCCCTGCTCACCCGGGAACATGAGGTGCTCACCCTCAGTTCAAAAATCCAAACCGAGGTGGCCAGTTCCATCTCCAAATCCCAGCGCGATTATTTCCTGCGCGAACAACTGCGCGCCATCCAGCGGGAACTGGGCGAAACGGAATCCAGCAACAGCGAGAGCAAAAGCCTGCGCGACAAAATCGATGCCACCCCCATGCCGGCGGAGGCCCGAAACACCGCCCATCTCGAACTGGATAAACTTCAGCAGACCCCCACGGCAGCCGCCGAATACGCCGTCATCCGCAACTATCTCGATTGGATTCTGGCCCTGCCTTGGGAGCGGGAAACCCTGGACAAGCTGGATCTGGCCGCCGCCGAACGCATCCTTGACCGGCAGCATTTCGGCCTGACCAAGGTTAAAGACCGACTGCTGGAATTCCTGGCCGTCATCCAGCGTCGAAAACAAATCAAGGGCCCGATCCTTTGCCTGGTCGGCCCGCCCGGCGTGGGTAAAACCTCGCTGGGCCGCAGCGTAGCCGATGCCCTGGGACGAAAGTTTGCACGCATCGCCTTGGGCGGCATGCGCGACGAAGCCGAAATCCGCGGACACCGCCGCACCTATGTCGGGGCCCTTCCCGGCCGGATCATCCAGAGCCTGCGCCGCGTCGACAGCCGCAATCCAGTCATATTGCTCGATGAACTGGACAAGGTCGGCGCGGATTTTCGGGGGGATCCCGCCTCGGCCCTGCTCGAAGTTCTGGACCCCGCCCAGAACAACACCTTCAACGATTTCTATCTCGACCTTCCCTTCGACCTGTCGCGGGTGCTCTTCATCACCACAGCCAACTGGCTGGAACCCATCCATCCGGCCCTGCGCGACCGGCTTGAGGTCATTGAGCTGCCCAGCTACACCGAAACAGAAAAGCTCCAGATCGCCCGCCGCTATCTGGTGCCGCGCCAACTCGCCGAACACGGCCTGCGCAAAAGCGAAGTCCAAATCCCCGACGCCACCCTGCGGCGCGTGATCCAGGATTACACCCGCGAAGCCGGCGTGCGTCAACTTGAGCGTGAAATCGCGTCCCTGACCCGCAAAGCCACCCGGAAAATTGTCAGCAACAGCCATGGGGGCGGTCTACTCTCACTCAAACCAGAACTGCTCACGGACTATCTGGGCGCACCGCGGTTTGTTTCCGAAACCGCGGAGGTGATCAATGAAATCGGCATCGCCACGGGCATGGCCTGGACCCCGGTGGGTGGCGAGATCCTTTTCATTGAGGCGACGCGCATGCCCGGCAAAGGAGGACTTTTACTCACCGGCTCCTTGGGCGACGTAATGAAGGAAAGCGCCCAGACCGCGTTGAGCTATTTGCGCAGCCAGTCGAAATCCATGGGGCTGGATCTGGGCGATTACGCGAAATTCGACATCCACATTCATGTCCCGGCCGGTGCGACACCCAAGGATGGCCCGAGCGCGGGGGTGCCGCTGCTGGTCGCTCTGGCCTCATTGCTCACACGCCGCCGGGTCCGGGCCGAAGTTGCCATGACCGGCGAGATCAGCCTCAGAGGCCGGGTGCTGCGCGTCGGCGGCATCAAGGAAAAAGTCCTTGCCGCGGCCCGTTTCGGCATCAAGCAAATCATCCTGCCGGAGCAGAATCGAAGCGACTGGAGCGAGGTTCCAGAGGAAGTCAGCAAAAAGCTGCGGGTGCATTTTGTCCGCCATATTTCCGAACTCCTGCCTCTAACCCTCCACCCTGAATGAATCGAAACCCCATCCCGGCAGCTCTTCTGGCAGTCGTATGGCTGGTGCTGGGCGCAGCCGAACCCGCACCTCAACCCAAAACACTCACTCCTTCTGAGGCGGCGCAACAGGGCCTCGCCCTGGTTACGGAAATCCTGGCTCAACGCCCCTCGGCAAACATCACCAACAAAGGCATCCTGAAAACACGGGACGCACACGGCAAACGAACCCAAATCCCCATCCAATTCGAATTGCTCGTCACCCCGACCAATTGGCAAAACCTCTACCACGCCTCCTGGACGCCTGCAACAAATGCAGCCGCTGTGACTCAGCATCTCACCATCCAGCACGACGGCCGCTCGTCCGATAAATATGAGTTAAGACAGATCACCCTTGATCCGGCCTCCAATCTTCTCTCGTCCTCTTCCAACACCACTCTCACCGGATCTCAAATCATGACCCCATTTGCCGGTTCGGATTTCTGGGTGGCGGATCTTGGACTGGCCTTCCTCCGCTGGCCCGACCAGCGCATTGTGCGCACGGAACTGCGCCGCAGCCGAAGCTGCCGCGTGCTGGAAAGCTTCAACCCCCAACCCGTCCCGGGCACCTACTCCCGCGTCCTTTCTTGGCTCGATGTGGAAACCGACGCCGTCATTCAGGCCGAGGCCTACGATCTGGAGGGCAAACTGCTCAAGGAATTCGACCCAAAAAAAGTCAAAAAAATCAACGGCCAATGGCAGCTCGAAGAGATGGAGATCAGCAACGTTCAAACCGGTTCCCGGACCCGGATTGAGTTTGAACTCGACCAGAAATAACCAGCAAAGGCGGGCCTTGCAAACAACCAAACATAACGCACCGCACTCTCCTGCCACCCCGTTAAAAAAACCTCTTCCTCCGCACAAATCTCAAACCAAACCATTTTATTATAAACGACTTGAGAAAGCTCATGCGGTTCAGACCGAACTTCAAAAAATTAAACCGCTGGGCAATCTATCGTCCCCCTCGAAGCGGGGGGGGGCAGGGAAAAGTCCTGAGGTTCGCCCTGACTGGAACAGGGTTTTAGGATGGATCCCCGCCAAATCACCCGAGATCCGGAAAATTCCAGCCTCAACCGTATGACGTGGAAATCAATCGGCTCTCACCAAGTCCTCATCAGGGAGGCTGAATTCCAGGCAGCTTCCCTCACAAAAGGACTGTGTGAAACGGCCTGCCGCTCAGATGATCCAGACTTCCACCCCATCGCTCGCTCCACCCCCGCTGCTCAAGAAATATTTCAGCGGCCCTGAGCCGCCGCAGCATCGCGATACTTGTAGAACCTCGCGATAATGCTGAAAAGGATCGCCACGACAAAGGTGAGGCCGGCATACATCAGAAAACGGACGGCACTCACCGACGCGGCATGATCAGTAGCGCTGGAAAACACCTTGGTCACCGCCATGACCAGCAAGTTCCCGAATGCCACGGTCAACAGCCAGAAACTCATGATGGTGCTCTTCAACTCCGGGGCCGCCTCGCGAAAGGCAAACTCCAGACCGGTGGTCGACACCAACACCTCCGCCGTGGTCAGGATGAGATAGGGCACGCTTTGCCACAAGATGCTCAAATGAGCGCCGGCATCAATCCGCGCTTCCAGGGCGGCCACCACCAGGTAGGACGCCGACGCCAGAAACATTCCGGAGGACATGCGCCGCAGTGGCGAGACCAGACGCCCCAGACGCGGATAAACCCCAAGAGTCAGCAGCGGCACCAGGAGCATCACCAGAGCGGGATTAACCGACTGCATCTGTTCAGCCCCGATTTTCAAACCGAGCAGTTCGATGGAAACCATTTTCTGCCCCTGCAGCACCCAAGTCGAATTGGTCTGATCAAACAGCGACCAAAACACAGGCACGAGGGCAAAAACAAACAATATCGGAGGCACGGATCGGGCCGCATCCACCTCCCGGGCGCTGAAGCGTGTGCGGGCGGCGTCCCAGAATTTCCGGCCGGCCACACGCTCGGCCAGCAACCCGCCCAAAAGCACTTTGAAAAAACCCGCCTGTTTGGTCTCACGCCCCGGCGGCACCCTTACATAATGCTTGGTTCCCAACCAAAACACCGCCGTGGCAATTGCCATGAGAATGCCCGGCACACCAAACGCCAGACTGAATCCGTAGCGGTCCTTGACCCAAGGAATCAGCAGAAACGAGAAAAAAGAACCGAAATTGATCGACCAATAAAAAGCCCCATAGGCCTTTTGCAAGAGATGCGATTGCTCCGGCTTGAACTGGTCGCCCATAAACGCCGAGACGCAGGGCTTGATTCCACCCGAGCCGAAAGCGATCAAGGCCAGACCGATACCCAAGCAAAGCATCTTGCCGTGAACCCCGGCGGCCAAATCGCTGCAGGCCAGCACCCCGTGGCCGGCGCAGTAAAAAAGCGACACCCAAAGAATCGTGTGGTAGCGCCCAATAAGCTTGTCCGAAAGCCATGCGCCCAACAGCGGCATGAAATAATTGGCGAACACAAACAAATGAATAATCTCGGTGGCGGCATCGGCATCGCGGCCCAGACCGCCGCGCACCACCGCCCCGGTGATATATCCGGCCAGAATGCTGCGCATGCCATAATAACTAAAGCGCTCGCAGGCCTCGTTGCCGACAATGTATTTAATCTGCGGCGGCCAGCGGCGCGTGGCGCTGGCGGCGGGAGCGGCGGAGGTGGTAAGCATGGCGAATCAGGAATCAAAAGACGGTTGACCGGAGGCGGACAGAGCCGGTGTTACCGAAGCGACGAGGCCGCAACGATATGCCGGGGGCGGTTGTTTCCCAAAGAAACATGGGTCAAGACTGCTTGCCGCAGGGCAAATTGTCGAATCATTCCTGCCGCAACCGCCTCCCCTCCGCCACCCCGATCCAAATAAAAAATCTTTCGGATTGACCCTTCCCTCCAACTATGTCGAGATAGTCGACCACTTGCGGTAAAACATTGGTCAATCAGATGCCAAAGACTCCCAGCAAACGCGGAAAGGGCGCGCGCCCGACCGGCTCGACGAAATACGACGCGCAACAGAACGTCCTCTCGCAAACCTACGGGGCCTTTGCCGACCTGCGACGGGAACTCTCCGACACCCAATCCGCGGTCACGGGCCGCGACGAGATTCTAAAAGCCTTTGCCCACTGCCCCGATTCGCAGCGGGCCTGGCTGCTGCTGGAGGATTATTTTGAAAGGCTTTCCCTCTCCCGGAAAGATTTTCCCGGGACAGACTGGTGGCCCCGCATGCTGGCCACTCTGGGCGAACCGCGACTCGAAGAGCTGGCGTTCTTGTTCCTGCGCGCCCATCGCTCGCCTCCCACCGAACTGGCCGCACACGCCAACCTGCGCCGCTTCGCCGAAGTCGAGCAAGCCGAGCGGGAACAACTCCTGGTCCGCGAGCTGGAAAACTGGCTCTTCCCACCCAAACCTGTTCACTTTGAAGTCCCTCGGGCCACCCTTCACGTCCTCTGCCGCCCCCAACCCGACACCGAGCAACCCTCCCGCCTGCGCTTGGGCGTGCAGTTCCATCTGATCCGCCCCCGCACCGGCGACAAAATCCGCACGCTGACCGACCTGCTAGACCTCCACGCTCGCGCGGCCCATGAAGAGGAACTCTTCTCCCCGGGCGACTGGGAATTCATTGAATGGCTCAGCGAGACTCACCACCATCGCCGGGACGGCGATGAGACTTTGCTGCTCTCGGAGGCGGAGCTGCTTTTGTGGCTGACCCGCTGGGGCCAAACCACCCGATTGGAGTGCGCCGACGGACAACGCCCTCTGCAATTCCATGGACTGCTCGCCGAGTTAACACCCCATCTGGAGCGGATCGGCGGGGAGATGGCTTTCACGCACCGGCTGACTCTGCCCGACGGCAATAGTCATGCGCTGGGTGAAGTCCAGTTCTTCACAAGCCAGCCGCCTCTGGCTCTGGCCAACGGCGTCTTTCACCTGCTCCGGCACGCCCCGCCACCGGCGGTGCTGGAACAATGGCGCGACCGGCAGGCCGTGCCCGTGAGCAAACTCAGCCATCGCCTGCTTATGCACCTGCGCCGCTCCCAAGCCAGCCATGGTCTCGATTGGGAGCAACTGTGCATTACACACCCCGCCTCCCCGCAGTTTGTCTTTGAGCTCCTCGACGAGACGGTGCGCGTGCGACTGCTCGGCCGCAGCCAGCGCGACCAGACCCTTTGGTTTTGGACCGGTCGGGAGTGGCAGCGCCACGAACCCTTCCGCCACCCCACCGAGAAACCGGAAGTCTTGGATGACCCCCGTCTTGAGCCCGCCACCCAATGGCTGCGCCAAATCGACTGGTTCACTCCAGAACCCGGCCTGTGGGTCGGCGATGCCAACGAGGCTTTTCTGAGTGCTCTGGCCCGGGCCTGGCTCAACCGCCCGCCGGAAACAGAGTTCCTAGGCAACCCCGCCTTCCAACGCCTCTTCCTGGCCCCGCGCCAGCTTCGCCCACGCCTCGTCGTCAAAGGCAGCGGCATCGATTGGCTTTCGGTTTCCGCCGAATGGGAGCAGGAAGGACTCAAGCTCACCGCGGCGGACTTGCAGCGTCTGGCCGCTTCCACCAGCCGCTTCGTCAAACTCCCCGATTCCGGCTGGGTCGAACTGGATACAGCCGCGGTTCAAACAGCCCACGAGGCAATGGCCGATCTGGGGGTGGAAGGACTGGTGCCTGTTGCCCAGAAGATCAGCCTGGCCCAGGCCGCACATCTGGGCGAAGAGGATTTGGAGCGCTTCATCGATTCCCCCCAAGCCCAGGCCCTGCGCGAACGACTCAAAGATTTCAAAGGCATCGCACCCACTTCGTTTCCCGCCACTGTTCAGGCCGAAATCCGCCCCTACCAAAAGGAGGGTTTTGATTTCCTGTGCCACCTTACGCAGATCCGTCTGGGGGGTATTCTGGCCGATGACATGGGTTTGGGTAAGACCCTCCAAACCCTCTCCTGGCTGGCCTGGTTACAGGCGCAGAACAAAAAAGACGCCAAGCCCGCTCTGGTCATCTGCCCGGCCTCGGTCCTGCACAACTGGCGGCGCGAAAGCGAACGCTTCACCCCCCATCTCAAAGTGCTCGTCCTGGAAAGCGGCGCAGCCCGGCATAACCTCCGCAAACAAATCCCCCAGCACGACCTCATCGTCACCAACTACGCCCTGCTCCGGCGCGATCTGGAGGAACTCCAGAAATTCGCCTTCCGCGCCATCATCCTCGATGAGGCCCAGTTCATTAAAAACCCCGGCGCCCAAGTCACCCAGTCCGTCAAACAGCTGAAGTCCGACCACCGGCTTGCCCTCACCGGCACACCCCTGGAAAACCGGCTCCTCGACCTGTGGAGCATCGTGGACTTTGTCCAGCCCACCTACCTGGGCACCCAGGAGCAATTTCTGGAAACCTACGAACCCAAAGGCGCCGATGACATGGAATCGGCCCAGCGCATTGGCCGCCGGCGGCTCTCGGCCAAGCTGCGCCCCCTGCTCCTGCGCCGTCTCAAAAAACACGTCGCCAAGGACCTCCCCGATCGCATCGAACAACGCCGCGACTGCCAACTGGGCGAGGACCAACGCAAACTGTACCTCGCCGAACTGCGCCGCAGCCGCGATCAGGTCATGACCACCATCGCCGAAAAGGGCATCAACAAGAGCCAGATGCACGTTCTGGCAGCCTTGACCCGCCTGCGCCAGATCTGCTGCCACCCCCGCCTGGTGGGCAACGACTCCGCCTCAGGCAAAACCGACACCCTCTTCGAACTCCTCGACACCCTCATCGCCGATGGCCAAAAGGTTCTGGTCTTCAGCCAGTTTGTGCAAATGCTCGAACTCCTGGAACGGGAGTGCCGCACCCGCCAGATCAATACGCACATCCTGACCGGTCAGACCAAGGACCGGCAGCAGGTGGTCAACTCGTTCCAGAACGACCCGGGACCGGGCGTGTTCCTGCTGAGCCTGCGCGCCGCCGGCACAGGCCTCAACCTCACCACCGCCAGCTACGTGGTCCTTTACGATCCCTGGTGGAATCCCGCCGTCGAAGCACAAGCCATCGACCGCTCCCACCGCATTGGGCAGACCCAAACCGTTAACGCCTACCGGCTGATATCCCCGGGCACGGTGGAAGAGAAAATCTGGGAGCTCCAGCAGAACAAGGCCAAAACCATCGCCGATGTCCTCGGCGAAGAAGGCTTTGCCCGCAGCCTCTCCAAAACCGACTTGGAATATCTCTTTTCCGAAGCCTGAATTAACAAGCCGTCTTGCACCTCCTAGACCGGCGGCTGGGCCCCCAAAAGCCCACCGCGGTTCAAGGCCGGGCACAAACGCCAAGGCGGATTTTTTAAAAAACGGCACGGCACCCCCTTCGCCATCCCCGTGCGTTTGACGAACTGGTCAAGGAAGAGACTTGCCAAAGGATTGTGGGTTCCCAGACTGGTTGATATCACAACGCTCCAAAGAACTCACCAACGATGAATCCCATTACTCCCAACGACGGCCGCTTGTTCAACCGCCGTGACTTTATCGCCGCCACCGCCTCGGCTGGCACCGGCCTGCTGCTCGTTCCCACCGCTCCCGCCCAAACCCCAAGCCCGGTTACCCCCAATCGGCGCCACCGCTATGCCTTGGTGGGCACCGGCTCCCGCTCGGGCATGTACCGCCAAGCTCTGCTCCAGACCCATGCCGCACACCACGAACTGGTTGGACTTTGCGATGTGAATGCGGGACGGCTTCAACTCGCGCAAGCACAGGCGGACGCATTGGGCGTGACCGGTTTACCCGCTTATCAGGCCAAAGATTTCGACCGGATGATCCGCGAGACTCAACCCGACACCGTCATCGTCACCACCAAGGACGCCACACATCATCAATACATCATCCGGGCAATGGAATTGGGATGCGACGTGATCACCGAGAAGCCCATGACCACGGATGAGCATAAGTGCCGCGAGGTTCTGGATGCCCAGCGCCGCACCGGGCGCCGTTGTCGCGTCACCTTCAACTACCGCTACTCCCCCCACCGCACCCAAGTCAAAGACCTGCTCATGAGCGGAATCATCGGCGATATCTTGTCGGTGGATTTCCACTGGATGCTGGACACTCATCACGGGGCGGACTATTTCCGGCGATGGCACAGCCAAAAAGCCAATTCCGGAGGTTTGATGGTTCATAAGGCAACGCACCATTTCGATCTGGTCAACTGGTGGCTCTCGGCCGTGCCGGTGTCGGTTATGGCCACCGGCAAGCGCGAGTTTTACACCCCAAAAATGGCCCGCCGACTCGGACTGGAGGGAGCGCATGAGCGCTGCCATACCTGCCCCGAAACAGCCAAATGCAGCTTCTTCCTCAATCTGGCAGCCGACAAAGGCTTAAAGAAACTCTACCTGGATCAGGAAAGCCACGACGGCTATTTCCGGGACCGCTGCGTGTTCCGTCCGGACATCGATATCGAGGACACCATGAATGTCCAGGTCCGCTACAATACCGGGGTGACCATGGCATATTCGCTCAATGCCTTCAATGCCTGGGAAGGTTATATGATCACCTTCAATGGGACCAAAGGGCGGCTTGAGCATAAGGAGGAAGAACACGTGTATCTTTCCAAAGACCGGTCCGCCCCCACGTCGGTTAAGGCCGATGGAACCTACATCCGGATCTATCCCCTCCGGGCGCCAGCTTATCAGGTGGACATTTGGAAGGGGCATGGCGCCCATGGCGGGGGCGATCAGGTCATGCTGGACGATCTGTTCCTGCCCGTGAAACCGGTGGATAAGTATCAGAGGGCGGCGGACCAGCGCGGTGGCGCCTATTCCATCCTCACTGGCATTGCAGCCAATCACTCCTTCCTGAGCGGAAGTGCCGTGAATATCGCCGATCTGGTTGCAAACATTCCCCTGCCGGATTACCCGCAAATGCCTTCCCACGACATCCCTGTCCCGATGCCCCCGCGGGCATAACAGCTCGTTAAGCCGGAGGGCATTTCGCACTCCATTGCGCCGCCCATTGGGGCGGAATGATGCCGCGGGCGACGGCGCTATGCCGGCATTAATTCCGCATATCATCCGCCAGATTTGCGGCTGTGATTGAGCCCGGGCAACGATGTTTCCAGCCGACTCGCGATGAATTCGCAAGACCCCGGTCACTCCGAGGCACGCTCCCCATAAGTCCACGCTTTGGAACTAAGCAACTTGCCTTCGGCCATTATGCTGCGGGGCTTGAAGGTGATGCGCAGAATATCGTTCCCGCCCGGCTCGAAGGTGTTGTATTCGGTCCGGCCGGGCTGATAGGCAACCTTCCTGATGATGGAATCTGACTCCGTAATATGATCGGAGTCAGCCGGCGCCATCTCCGGCATTTCACCCATACCTTCCAAAATATGGGAAAGATAATCGAAGTGGGAATCAATGAACCACGGATTCACGCAGCCTATAAAAAAGTAGTTTAAAGATTTCTCAAGATAAGAATCATTGCTTAAATCGGAATAAGTGGCGAGGGCAAAAGACGCGCGCGCCTCCTCCCGGTTCCGGGGATCAAGGGTCACCCGAAACCACTTGGCGGCAATCGACCCAGAGCGCGCGGTGTGACTGCTCATCTCAAAGAAACAAACGGTTTGCTCCCGGACGCTGGTGGCGCCATAACGTCCGGCATGCCC